>Ga0256836_1000287_pt1 | contig 28857 bp, 30 predicted proteins | sample 4561380metaG_FD_185974 | JGI IMG/M metagenome (GOLD analysis project Ga0256836, IMG submission 185974) | Hydrothermal vent microbial communities from Guaymas Basin, Mexico - 4561-380 | ecosystem: Environmental > Aquatic > Marine > Hydrothermal vents | place: Mexico: Guaymas Basin | collected...
AATCATTTTACCGCTTTTACCGATAAGTTTACCGATATCTGCTTGATTAGCAAAGAGAACAATCTCTGTTACTTCATCGCCTTCTTGAACTTCAACTCTTATATCTTCAGGATGTGTTGCTATAAGCCTTGCAAATTCAGCGACAAAATCAGAAATCATGATTAACGACCAGTAATCTTTTTAACACGACTACTCATTTTAGCACCAACGCTTAACCAGTAATCGAGTCTTTCATTATCAACAACAAGTGTTTTCTCTTCATTCATTGGATTGTAATGACCGATAAGTTCAATCCAACCACCATCTCTACGTTTACGGCTATCTGTTACCGCTAAACGATAAAATGGTTTCTTTTTTCTTCCCATACGAGTAAGTCTAATTACTGTCATGTTATTTCCTTAAAATTTTAATATTTTGGGGTGTTTTTGCAAAATAAATGTTTGTAGTTATACAAGTAGTTTATTGTGCCTCTTACCGCCATTTGGCGTAGTACGTTTTATTAAAAACGCCTTCTAATCACAGAGGGATTATTTCAGAAGTTATTACGATAGTGAAATTATATCGAAGTTTATCTTAAATCTAAATTGTTTAACGAGGAAGACCTGGCATTCCACCAGCTCCACCCATTCCGCCCATCATAGACTGTAACTGCTTCATACCATTTTTTCCAGAAAATTTCTTTGCCATTTTTCCAGCATTTTTAAACTGTTTTATCATTCTATTTATCTCAACTACAGTTAAACCACAACCCTTTGCAATTCTCTGTTTTCTTGAGTTGTTAATAAGATCTGGATTTTCACGCTCTTTTTTAGTCATAGAGCTTACCATTGATTTAATATTTTTTAGCTCACTAGAGTTTTCAAAATCAAAATCTTTAATAGCCTTACTCATGCCACCCATACCAGGAATCATTCCCATAATAGAGCTCATTGAACCCATTTTTTTCATAGACTCCATCTGTTCTAAAAAGTCATTAAAATTAAACTTTCCTTTTTGTATCTTTTTAGTAAGACGTTTAGCATCTTTTTCATCAATAATATTTGCAGTTTTTTCGGCTAAACCTTCAACATCACCGAAGCCCATAAGGCGATTTACAATACGTTCAGGAATAAAGACCTCAAGATCTTCCATCTTCTCACCCATACCGATGAAACGAAGAGGAACTTGAACTTGAGAAGATAAACCAAGAGCTACACCACCCTTAGAATCACCATCATATTTTGAAAGTATAACACCATCAATACCGATTTTTTCCTTAAATGTTGTCGCGGTTCTAATGGCATCTTGACCAGTTAAAGAGTCTGCGACATAAAAGATCTCATCGGGAGATGCTACAGCTTTAACTTCAGCTAACTCACTCATCAGTTCATCATCTATAGCTAATCGTCCTGCTGTATCTATAAGCACAACATCAAAAATTTTACTTTTTGCATACTCTAACGCAGACCTTACAACCTCTACTGGATTTTTAGTCGCTTCATCCTCATAAAGTTCTACCTCTATCTGAGTTGTAATTTGGCGAAGTTGCTCTACTGCTGCTAAACGCTGTAAATCGGCTGCAACGATTAGAACTTTTTTCTGCTTATTTTTTAAATATGTTGCTAACTTACCAGTTGTAGTAGTTTTACCAGACCCTTGAAGCCCTGTCATTAGAATAGTAGTTGGAGGATTTGGAGCAAAAATAAAACCTTTATTACCACCTATTTCTAAGAGTTCGTTGAGTCCTACCCTTAGTGCATCAAGAAATTGATCTTTACCAATACCCTTTTCTTTAGTGAGAAGCTCTACTCGACTGAGTAACTCTTTTACAACTTTATGATTTACATCAGCCTTTAAAAGATTTTTCTTTAGTTCATTCAATGCTTTTGTTAGTGCCTTCTCATCATCATGAAAACGAATCTTTTTTATGGCATTTGTAAAGCTATCTGTTAATGTATCAAACATATATTTCCCTCTAATTTTAGGTGTAAAAAGTTTTGGATTATATCTTACACTTCTTTAAATCGTGATTATAAAATCAACTATTGAAAGTTTACAAACTCTTTTGGTTCAGGAGATACAAACTCCATACCTAATAATCTTACTTTATGAGCATGAAGCATAACACGTTTTGCACGACGACCTCCATACTGTTCATCTCCAACTATAGAGTGATCAATGTAACGAAGATGCACACGAATTTGATGTGTTCGTCCATTATGAATAATACACTTCACTTTTGTTTTATTTGCACTAATTATATCTGGGAAAAATTCACTGCGTGCTGGTTTTCCTTTTGGAGATACATTTGAATATGCTTTGTTATTTTTCTTTTGAGTTGTAATTGCTTTATCAACCTCAATAGGCTCACTCATCATCCCTTCAACCCAAGCGATATACTCTTTATAAACCTTATCTTTACGAAACTCTTTAATCGCTTTCTCACGAAACTCTTCATTTTTAACAAGCATTAAAACACCTGATGTTTCACGGTCAAGTCTATGAAGAAGGACTGCTGGTTTAAACTGACGCTCAATTTCATCTGAATTAATATAAGCTGGTTTATCCACAACAACAATATCATCATTTTCAAATATCACTTTTGGTCTCTCTACTTTAATAACTCGAAATCTTGTCTCTGCGTTTAACTCTCCACGAGCTATTACTACTTTTTTGTTTCCAACATACACTAGCCCACGGTCTATCATTGACTTAGCACTGTTGTTAGAAATACCCTCTTGCAATGCAAGAATTTTATATGCTTTTTCTGTCGCCATAATATATTTTCCTTTTAATTTATTCTAAATTAACACACTAACTATTGAGTATTTTATTCACAATAGGCTCTAAGTCTATTGTCTCCTCTACCATTGATGGTGGTAACTCTTTTGCTGCTCTTAATGCTCTATGAATTTCACTTGGCGCAACATACTGCACATGATGCACATACTTAAAAAGCTCTTTTTGATGAAAAAAGTGCTTTCCTGTAATAATTTTACATCCAAAGAATGCAGGTTCTAGTGGGTTATGACCACCAACATCCTCTTTAAATGCTCCACCTAAAATAGCTATATCACTTATGGCATAGATATTGTTGAGTTCCCCCATCATGTCTACAAGTATAATATCTGCTTCAAAATCTGCTTTTTTAGAAAAACGAGAAAGTTCTAAATTAGCTTCTCTTGCATATGTTTTTAAAATTTCATAAACAGTGTCAAAACGTTCAGGATGCCTGGGAACTATAACAAGCTTTGCATCAGCACTTTTTCTGTACTCAACAAAAGCTTTAACAATAGACTCCTCTTCACCCTCATGTGTACTTCCTGCTACTATAAGTTCAAGAGATGGTTTTTCATACACTTTTGTTTTTTTTATTTCACCTGCAAGTTTAATATTTCCTATCACTTTTATGTTTCTTGCACCTAAAGCAATAAAACGATTTTTATCTATTTCACTCTGCACATAAAGAGTATCTACATAAGAGAGTAGTTTTGCATAAAACCATCCAAATTGTAAGTATTTTTTTACACTTTTATCTGATATACGTGCATTAAGAAGAACTACTTTAGCACCTCTCTTAAATGCCACTGCAAATAGCAAGTACCAAAACTCAGCTTCAAGAACTACAAGAAGCTTTTGTTTTTTTATCCAAAAAGGTAAAAACATTTCATAGGGTAAATAACGAACTTCCGCATCATATTTTTTAGCTTCAGAGTATCCTGTTTGTGTTATCGTAGTAATAATAACCTCTTTATCAGCAACTAATTCAAGTATAGGTTTTAAAGCTTTTGCTTCACCAAGTGAGCAAACATGAAACCAAATAGCATTCTGTTTTGAAAAAGGAAGATTTTTAAAAAGAAAAAAACGTGCGGGGATTGACTCTTTATACTTACTCTTAAACGCTAAGTAAACAATGAGAGGCAGTGCTATAAAGTATAGCAAAAGACTCACACTGTAATAAAAAAGCGTAAAAAGTTTCAAACTACTCTTCGTTAGGCTTCATAAAAAGAATACGTCCACAATGAGGGCATGTTGTAATCTCTTCAGCTTTAATAACATCAGCATAAACCTTATCACCTATAACCATATGACAACCCATACAAGCTTGATCCTCAACAGGAACTACTGTTGTGTTTTTAGCCCATCTACGGATTTTTTGGTAAAAAGCAAGACCTTTTTGATTCATCTCACCAAGAAGTTTCTCTTTTTTTACAAACTCCTCTTGACGATCTTTATGAATAGTCTCTAGTTTTGCATCAACATCTGCTTTTACAGACTCTAAAGATGCAGAGAGCTCTACTAAAGAAGCTTTTGCTACTTCGACTTGTTCATGTTTAAGTTCTATAATTTTTTCTAAACGTGCTATCTCTTCATTTGCAAAAGTAACTTGCTCTTTAGCAATCTCTTCTTCAAGTTGTAGTGATTTCATTTCACGTTCAGTTTTTATATCTCCACTCTTTTTTGCATTCTCTTCTAGTTTTTGAGAAAGTTCCGCAAGATGAAGCTCATTTTTACTCTTTTTAACTTCTTCTTCTTTTATTTCAGTTGTTAAGTTTTCAATATCTGACTCAATACTTTTTGTCTTAGCAAGTGCTGCTTCGTAATTATAGTTTGCTTCTTCGATTTGAGGCTCAAATGCGTCAATATCTCTATCTACAAATGATAGGTCGATTAGTTGTTGCAGGTGCTTGTTCATTGGTGTCCTTTAAGGGTGTATATATGTAAATGGATTTTCTGATGACGCAATTATAACTTTTAAACCTAAAATTTTCAAATGTTTCTCTAAAATTTGTGCAAAAAAGTGCTCACTTTCATAATGTCCAATGTCAATAAGTGACATATTTATAGATTTTGCCTCCATAGCATCATGGTATTTTATATCACCTGTTAAGAAACAATCAGCCTCTAAACTTTTTATAAGTGAGCAGCCTGAACCTGTGGTGAGTGCGACTTTTTTCACTCTTTGACTACACTTAACACAGTGTACTATTTCTAGTCCAAATGCCTTAGAAACTTTTGATGCAAAGGTGTCAAAATCTTCATCAACTTCTAAGTAAGCAACAAATCCATCTTTTTTTGAAATTTTATACCCAAGTACCTCAGTTGCAACATACTCATTGAGGTGTGTTTGGTCAAAATTGGTATGCATTGCAATATTGCTAATGTTTTTTTGTATCATTTTTTGGATTAAATTTACTGGATATTTTGAAAATTCCAACTGCTTTAAGCCACTAAAAATGATAGGATGATGTGTAATTAAAAGTGTATTATTAGCAAGTGAATCAATTAACTTTTCATCCACGTCAATGGAGAGTGCTATTTCACTTATCTCTTCATCAAAAGATCCTATTAGAAGTCCAGAATTATCCCACTTCTCTTGCAATTCAAAAGGAGAAAGTCTGTTTAAAAAACCGTATACTTCAGATATTTTCATACTTAATGCTCTGCATTTAGTTTATCTAATGCTGTTTGCGCTTTTTCAAGTTCAGGGTCTATCTCAAGTGCTGCATTTAAGTGTGTTCTAGCACTCGCAAACTCACCCTCTTCTATGTAAACTAAAGCCATTTCAAGATGTGTAAATGGATTTTTATTGTCTACTTCTAAAGCATCTTTGAAGTACTCTAAAGCTTCTTCATTTCTCTTTTGGAGTGCTAAAACATAGCCCATTTTAAAGAGAACTTCACCATTACCTCGCGCTTTAATATTTGCTTCACTATAGATAGCAAGTGCCTTATCTAAGTTACCACCTACTACCTCCTCATCTGCTTTTTCTATTAAAGAGGAGGAGTCAAAAGTAGAAAATGCCTCTGCTGTTCGCTCTGGAGCATTCCCTGTTTCATCAGACTTTTTTGGTTCTTGAAGTGTTTGAATATGCTCATAAATTTTAAATGCAAAAAATGCCGAAGCCCCAAGCATTAGTAGTTGAAAAAGTGTCATTTGTTTAATTTCCTGTTAATAAATTTTTGTTCATTATCTCTATAAGTTGTAAAGGATCTACCTGTACTGCATTTATTCTAGCTGAAAAATGCAAATGGGGACCGGTAACTCGTCCAGATTTACCGGAGAGTCCTAAAATTTCTCCACGTTTAACCATCGAACCCTCTGAAACTTTAAATACACTCATGTGAAAGTAACAAGTATAAATTCCTTCTCCATGGTCTATTAAGACTGTACCACCTGAGTAAAACCTATCTTTTACTAAAACTACTTTTCCACGGTTCGAAGCAATAATGGGAGTTCCTATTTTTGCACGGAAGTCAGTGCCACTATGATAGCCTTTTAAAGAACCATTATAGACTCTAGCCTTTCCAAAATCACTAGTAATTTTACTCTTTAAAGGTAAAATAAAAGGCTCTTTAATGTAACTTAGAGGAGTAACCGTTCCATAAATTTGCATCGCTTCTTTATACTCACGAGATATTCTAGCCTTAATCTCTTTACTCTTTGGATTGACCTTAGAAGAGTCTACTTCTATTGTCTCTTTTTCGTATGTGCCCTCTGTAACCTTTAAGAGCATACTTTCTTTTTTTTCCTCTGTAGCCTCTTTATAGTGTATAAACACCTCTTTGTTTTCTGGTTTTTCATAGTAAGAAAAAGGCACTAGAGCATACATCTTATCACTACTATTTGGCATTAAAAAGATTTGAAATTGTTTCTTCCCTACTGAAATACTCTTATAATCTATACCCTTTTGTGGAGTAAACTTCAAAAGTGCAGTTTGTCCCTTTGGTATCTTATAACTTACAACATCTATCTTATCTATATCAAATGCTACTAAAAAAGTGACAACACTAAGTAGGAAAAAAAGAACTCTCATTAGTACTCTTTCATAGCCCTAGCAATATCTCTTTTTTGATCTTTCTCTTTTAAATCTTGGCGTTTATCATGAAGCTGTTTTCCTTTTGCTATCCCTATCTGTATCTTTGCTAAGTTTCTATCGTTAAAGTAGAGTTGTAAAGGAATAATGGTATAACCATCACGATTGACAGCTTTTAACATCTTCTCTATCTGTTTCTTATGAAGGAGAAGATTACGAGAACCTCTCTCCTCATGTCCATAAAAGTGATGTGTAGTCTCTAAACGCCCAATATGTGCATTAAATAGTACTGGTCTATCCTTTACAAACTTTATAAAACTATCTTTTAAGTTCACACGATGTGCACGGATTCCCTTCACTTCACTTCCTGTTAAAACCAAACCAGCCTCAAACTTCTCCTCAACGAAGTAGTCATGATATGCCTTCTTATTTTTTGCTATTGTTTCACCCATTATTTACTCTTTCTCTTTTTATTTTCACTCAAAATATTAATCACTATATTTTCAATCATACTGGTTTCACTCTAAAAAAACTACTACCACTACCACTAAAATAGTAACCTTCTTTAAAATAATTTTTTAATGGTTTATACTCTTGCAGTGCTGGTTTAAAAAGATCATTAGCTTCCTCTGCACTCATATTTTCCAATGCTTCTAAAGAGCTTATCTCTTTTAGTTTTTCTCGCTCACTCTCATCTATAGGATTAAAAAAATCTTCTCTATAAATAGTATAAACACAAGGAGTACTTATCTCTATTTTTGGAGTAAAAGTCTCTATGCTTAAGAGTGATTCTTTAAACTCCTCTACTACTTCACCAATGCCACTTACATTTGCACTATCATAGCCATATATAAAGAAAGGAACATCTGCCCCTACTTTAAGACCTATGCTTGCTAACTCCTTAGGAGTAAGTCCTAAATCTAAAATATTGTTACACATCTTAAGATAAGTTGCAGCATCACTACTCCCACCACCAAGACCAGCAAATGCAGGAATATTTTTATCTACTTTTATAGCATAAACCTGCATAAGCTCTTCAAGCTTTTTTGAATGGGTAAACTCTTTGAGTGCTCTATATGCTTTATAAATACTATTTTGCTTTACCTCACATGAGAATTCACCTATGATATCAAACTCACTCACTTTTACATTAGTATCTTCTTTTTTAACAAATTCTAGCTCATCATAAAGATTTTCAACTTTCATAAATCGAGAGATTATCTCATGATAAACACCACGAGTCCCTGTAATTTTTAAAAATATATTTACTTTTGCAAAAGCTTTATACTTTTTCATAAGACTATTTTTTACCTAAAAGCTTATTAAGTTCGCTAATTTCACTCTCATCACTTACATGAAGTGCTGCTCTATTTTGCTCGGTCACCTCTTCTATAAGTTCGTTTCTCATAATACTGACATCTCTGGGAGCATCTATACCTAACTTTATAACACCATTCTCAATTGAAACAACTTTTACTATTATATTGTCACCAATAACTATTGACTCACCTAATTTTCTTGCTAATACTAACATTCTATTCTTCCTAATTCATATTTTATTTTTTTATCTTTTATTGTAACAATAGAGATATTTTTTTCATTATCTAACCAATATGTACCCTCTTCTTGAATCTTCATATCTTCTAAAACAAGAGGTCTACCAAATCGGATATTATCATAATCTCCTAAATAGTAGTTCAAAGGAATATTAAGTGCTTTTTTTATATCTAAAGCTTTTTCATTCTCATAAAAAAATTGTCCTTCATTCAGACGCTCTAAGGCACTTAAACTCCCCTCACTCACTCCAAGCCTTTGTGCAATTATACGACCAAGTGAACGAATATATGTTCCCTCACTTACTGTAGCTTCAAAAGTCACAAAAGGATGAGAATAGTGGATAAGTTTGGCCTCATAAATAGTTGAGTTTATTTTATTGAGCACAACCTCTTTTCCAGCACGAGCTAAATCATATGCACGCTTACCATTAATGCGTTTTGCACTAAAGATAGGAGGCTCATACTCTAATGCACCCTCCAAAGACTTAATTGCATCAAAAACTTTTTGCTCTTCTAACTCAGGAAGAACAGCCACATCTTCTATCATCTCACTATCTAAACTATCACTCTTTGCCCCAAGCCATAGAGTTGCTCTATAAACTTTTGGTGTTTTGTTTAAAAAACGAAATAGTTTTGTATAACTACCAAAACCGACAAGAAGCACCCCTTTTGCAAAAGGATCTAGTGTTCCAGAAAAACCTGCTTTTTTATCACTATACTTGCGTTTAAGAGAAGAGAGAAATTTATTTGAGCCTATTCCACTTGGTTTATATGCTACAAAAAGACGGTTAAGTCCCATGCTAAAGTCTCTCTATAAATGAGGCTAAAATTTCCCTCTGTGTTCCAGCAAAATTTATGTTGAGTTTAAACTCTTTTCCTGCACGACTTACACCATTTACACGACCTGTTCCAAAAATTTTATGACGGACTAAGTCCCCTTTCTTAAAGGATGTGTTTTTTTCTACCTTTAAAGAACCTGTACAGAGTCCCGCTTCATTAAAAAAGCGACTTTTTTCTAAATTACTTCTTCTTCCCTTATAAAACCTACTTCCCACATGAGAAAGTGTTAAGCCATCTTTAGCCCGTGTCATAGAGACATAACCAAGTCGTCTCTCCTCTTCTAAATCGCTTCCATCACCGACAAGAGGTAAAAAACCCTCTTCCATTCCAATAATAAAAACATGCTCAAATTCAAGACCCTTTGAAGCATGAATACTCATCATATAAATCGACTCACCCTCTACTTGATCCTGTTCACTTTGAAGGGTAAGTTCATTTAAAAACTCATCAAGTGAAGCATCTGGAGATTTTTTCACAAAATCACGAAATAGTCCATAAAACTCATCCATATTTAAAACTCTATCAGACTCATCCTGCATCCCTTTATAGATATCTTTAAGGTGAAATGTTTCCTCAAGTATATCTATAAACTCATATGTTGACTCCTTAGAGACATTTGCAACCTCATCTAAATTCTCCACAAAAATTTTCAAGGTATTTGCATTTTTCTTTTTCACCAAATTTACTAAGACCGAAATATCAGAATCTTTTAAGAACTGATAAATAGATGTCTCATTTGCATGTGCTGCTAATTCTATTTTATCAACACTTGCTTTTCCCAAACCTCTTTTAGGTTTGTTTACAATGCGTTTAAGTGAAAAATCATCATGAGGATTTGTTATTACACGAAGATAAGAGATTAAATCTTTAATCTCAGCTCTATCGTAAAAACGTAAACCGCCAACAAGCCTATAAGCAATTCCTGAACGATTTAAGCCCTCTTCTATAGAACGGGAGAGAACATTTACACGATAGAGTACAGCTATCTCTTTAGCGCTTACTCCACTATCTAAAAGTTTTTGAATCTTCATAGCAATTTTACGAGCTTCTTCATTTTCATCCATAGAGTTCAGTGTACTAACTGCTTCACCATCTCCACGAGTTGCTATAAGTTTTTTTCCCAAACGAGAACGATTATGTTCTATAAGTGCATTTGCAACTTTAAGAATAGGTAACTTAGAACGATAATTTTCTTCAAGCTTAAATACTTTTGCACCTAAAAAATCTTCATCAAACTCCATAATATTACGAATATGTGCACCCCTCCAACCATAAATAGATTGGTCATCATCACCTACAACACAGATGTTGTTATGTGTGCTACAAAGCTTTTGAATAAGCTTTAATTGCAGTTCATTTGTATCTTGATACTCATCTATCATGATGTATTGATACTTTTTCGATGTTGCTTCTGCTAATGCTTTGTTCTCATCCAAAAGTTTGTATGTAAGCGATATCAAATCATCAAAATCTACCAAATTATTTTCAAGTAGATATTGTTCATATTCTCTGTAGACCTCAGCAATTTGCTTGTAATTAAAGAGTTCTGCTTGTTTATATGCATCATCAGGAGAAAGCAGTGAGTTTTTATAACGTGATATTTCACTAGCAATAAGTGGTGTAGGTAACTCTGCATTTATTTTTTTTATAATTCTTTTTTTATCATCTGTATCAATGACAACAAAATTATTTTGACGACCTAAAAGGTGTATATTAAACTTTAAAAAGAGTAAACCAAACTTATGAAAAGTACAAAGGAGTGGTGGATAAGCTACATTTTCTATCATTGCTAAAGAGCGTTCTTTCATCTCTTTTGCAGCCTTGTTTGTAAAGGTAAGAGTCAATGTATTTGATGCAGGGATACCAAGAACCTCAATTAAATATGCTAAACGAGATATAATTGTTGTAGTCTTACCACTTCCTGCTCCTGCTAAAATGAGTACAGGACCCTCACTCTGTTTGACAGCATCTGTTTGTGATTCATTGAGTTTATTAAATATTTTTTCCATAATTACCACTATAAATTTATATAAGTTCGATTATATCTTATAATATCTTCTATAATACTTTAGACTGTTTTTTTCAAAGAACTCAGGAATAAATGCTATAATTTTATATGCTAAGAACAGTGCCTTTATTTTTATTTATTCTCTTGACCTCTTTGAGTGCTAATTCAGAGAAAAAAAGTTTTTTCACTCCAAACTACACTTTAAAATATTACTACTAAAATAGGTACTATATTTGCTAGAAGTAAAAGAAAAATTGCAAGGTAATAAATGGCAGAGTTAAAAGAAGAGATAATTATCATTGAAGATAGTGCTGCTATTGAAGATGCACATGAGAATAATGCTGTAGATACTAATGCGGAAGAAGAAAAAGCAAAGAAAAAAAAGATAATAATTTTTTCTGCACTTGGAGCTCTTATTCTTATCATTATCATTACTGTAACTCTTTTTTTATTAAGTGGTAACGATTCACAAGAGATACCTATTGATATGGATTTTATTGATGAAAAACTCGATAAAAATATTACTAAGCAAATTGAACCAAGTAAACTAGAAAACATGATTGCAAAAGCAAACTATCTCTATGCAAATGGTAATCAAGAAAAAGCTCTCTCCTTATACGAAACTATAGCCCACTATAGCGAAGCTATCTCTGAGTATAACTTAGGTGTTGCACAACTAAAGAACAAACAGTATAAACTAGCCCTAGATACTTTTTCTAAGGCTATTAGTAATGATGAGAAACGATGTGTAAGCGCTATAAATGCAGCCGTTTGCTCTATTCACCTAAAGGATAAAGAGAGTTTTAAGTACTATATAGACCTTGCCTATGCTTATCTCCCTTATGAAAGTAATTCACCTCTTTATTCCTACTACTATACATTAATAAGCTATTATAATAAAGAGTACTTTAATGCCCTTAACTCCCTTAAAAACTCTAACTCTCAAGAGTATCCCCTTATTCAAAAAAACTTAAAAGCTAAAATCAATGTTCTCTACGGTAATGACTATACTGCTATTGAAGCTATGGAAAAAAACTATGATGATGCGGATGATCTAAGTTTAGGACTTCTTTATGCTAGAGTTGGAGACTTTCCTTTGGCTCTCAACCATCTTAATGATGCAATTGTAAAAAATATTCAACCTATAAGAGCACAACAAGCCATTGCACTTATTCATCTCAAACAGGGACGTTTGAAAAAAGCAGCAGCAGAGATAAAAAACATGACAGATATGTTTCCAAAAGAGGTTTACAAATACTACCCTCTTCGTGTTAACCTTAAAATGTCTCTCTTTGATACACAAAAAGCTCAATATTTATATAGAGAGACACATGTTGACTCAAAAAACAGTATTTATCAAAAGATATTCTCTTTTTCTCCCTACAAAATATTTAATGCAAATCAAACTATTAGCTATATTCGTAAAGGAAACGCAAATATATACATAGATAATGTTGTCTCAGCACAAAAGTATCTTCAAACAGGGGCAACTGCTTCAAATGTTAATGCAGGTATTGCCAAAGCGATTACAAAAGCCCTACAACTAAAAATTCGTGAAGCAAACAGAGAACTTTTAGAACTTGTAAAACTACAACCAAAACACTCTATTTTACAATACAATTTAGCACTTACCTATGCACAAATGGGAAGTATAAACAAAGCAAACGAACACTTTTTACGCTCTTACTATCTTGATGCTAAAAACTACCTCTCTGGTATTTATGCTATTTATACAAGTCAACTTATTAATAAAAGTTCAAAAAAACTTAAATCTATCCTTATGGAAAGACTTACAGATGAAGAAGATAGTGAAGAGAAAGAACTCTACTTAACACTGCTCTATATTAGTGAAAACAACTATATTTCTGCCATCGACTGGCTAGATAAGGAGAGTAAAGAAAAACCTCTCTATCTTCTACTAGATACACTTATAGCTCTTAAACTTAATAAGATTAAGGATGCAAAAAATGCAACAGAAAAACTTACAAAACTTCTTCCAAAAGAAATTTTGCCTCACTTGCTTTATATCGATGCACATTTTTATGATCTTACTCCAAAAAAATATGCAGCGAGTGTACATAACTATCTTAAAAAACAAAACTTTAACTTCGATGACCTCTATTATGGTCCGTATATAACAAGATTTTTATATATTCAACAGAGTCTTATAACTGGACAACTCTATTTTCTACGCCAACAACTCAAACATCAGTTAGAGTCTTCAACAAGAAATACTTATGATATTGAGAGTGCTTTAGCACTTGCTTCACTCTATGATAAACAATTTGAAGAGTCATATTCACTCTACAATCATCTTATAGATGATCTAAAAATCAGAGATTCATACACACTCTTTTTAGGTGCGGTAGCTTCTACTGCAGCAGGTCACCATGAAAATGCCATTGCACTGCTTGAACTCTCGAAACTTAAAAATGGAAACTTTTATGAGAGTAGATTTGCACTTGCACTTTTATATATGGAAGTAAAAAATAATGAGGGAGCAAGTATTCAACTCTCTAAAATCAAAGTAGATACATTTATATCTACATACTTTGACTTTAGTATAAATACTGATGAATTACTGATTAAGAGAAATAACCAATAAGCGATTCAGAAGCTTTAAGTCTATTTCCTCTTTGAATATTAAGTCTAAAGTTTGATGGAAGATAGAGTGTTGTTACCCCATGAAGCATAAAACCAAATCTTGCAGCTTGATTTAATTTTTGTGCTACAATAAGATTTGATTCTAAAGAACAAAAACTATTTTTAACTCTAAATTCTACTCTAAAATTGTTATTCTGCTCATCTTCAAAAGTTAAAGTGAGATTTTCATTGAGAGCTTCAAATAGCGAACTTTGCTTAGAAACTCTAGTTCCATTATATTTTTGAGAGCTTATAAGTTGTGCCTTCATTGGTACACGAAGAAGAGCAACATCTAAGTAACTCCCTTCAATCTCTACTTTATAAAGATATCCATTTTCGTTAATTTCTTCAATAGAATTTACAACACCATCACTCGGTGCTAAAAAACTATTTGCTTCGAATAAAGGAAGTTCTCTCTCTGGATTTCTAAAAACATAAAAAGAAAAAAGTGTTATTATAAAAGTTATAAAGGCTAAAAGATTCCAATCAACAAGTAAAAAGAGTATAGATAAAGGAAGAGAAAGAAAAAGATATTTCCATCCCTCTTTTGCTATAGGAAAAAGATTATTTCTCATCTTTAGACTCATCTGCTTTGTCTATCATAGATGCATCTACTTTTAACTCTTCACTAATTTCATCTATACTATCATCCAATTTTGATTCCATATCATTTACTTCTTCAAAACTAGCGATAATCTCTCTAACCTCTTCGCCGCTAATATTCTCTTTTTTATAAAGAAGTGCCACCATATCTTCAATGGCATCTCTATACTCTTCAAGACGAGCAACTACAGACTCATAATGCTCTTGAAGTGATGTTTTTATATATGTATCCATCTCTTCAGCCATTTTTTCACTATACTCACGAGTTGCTTGTCCCACACCACCTAAGAAAGATTGACGAGATTTTTCAAGAACCATAAGACCTGCTATATCACTCATACCATAAGTCTGTACCATAGACTTAATGATATCTGTAGCACGCTCTAAATCATTTCCAGCACCAGTTGAGATTTCACCTATAAAGACCTCTTCAGCAGCACGTCCACCAAGTAGTACATCGACCTCAGCCCACAACTCATGACGTTGCATCATAAATTTGTTCTCTTCTGGCTTATTAAGTGTATATCCTAATGCTGCAAGTCCACGAGGAACTATACTTACTTTAGATACTTTTTTCGCACCAACAGTAGTCTCAGCTAAGAGTGCATGACCACTCTCATGATATGCTACAATTTTTTTCTCTTTAGGATTAATACGTCGAGATTTTTTAGCAAGCCCAGCAAGAGCTCGCTCTACTGACTCAAAAAGATCTTTCTGTTTAACAGTTTTTTGACTTTTACGTCCTGCAAGAAGTGCTGCTTCGTTGATAATATTTGCTAAGTCTGCACCCGCTAGACCAGCAGTAAGACGAGCGACTTCTTCAATCTCAACATCACTATCCATCTTTACATCTTTCATATGCACTTTAAGAATTTTCACACGACCTTCAAAGTCTGGCTTATCCACAAGAACTTGTCTATCAAAACGACCTGGTCGCATAAGTGCCTGATCTAAGATCTCCGGTCTATTTGTCGCAGCCAATACAATAACAGGAGTGTCTGTTCCAAAACCATCCATCTCAGCTAGTAGTTGATTCAATGTCTGTTCACGCTCATCGTTTCCACCCATATTTGCACCACTAGCACGGCTTTTACCAATAGCATCAATCTCATCTATAAAGATAATACTTGGTGCATCTTTTTTCGCTTGCTCAAATAAATCACGAACACGTGCAGCACCAACACCGACAAACATCTCAATAAAACTAGAACCAGTTACAGAGAAAAATGGCACTTCAGCTTCACCAGCAACTGCTTTTGCTAAAAGTGTTTTTCCTGTACCTGGAGATCCTACTAAAAGGACACCCTTAGGTATTTTTGCCCCTATTTCTACATAACGACCAGGATACTTTAAAAAATCAACTATCTCTTGTACTTCTTCTTTTGCCTCTTCAACACCAGCAACATCTTCAAACTTTGTTTTTGGTTTTTCAGAGTTTACCATCTTCTTAGAATTACCCATTCCAAGAAGACCTCCTCCCATGCTTTTTTGCATACGTCCAGCAAAAAACATCCAAATACCTATAATAAGTAAAAATGGAAAAAGCCATCCAAACATCTCAGTAAACCAATTTGTCTCAGAAAAACCTTCATACTCAATACCCTCTTTATCAAGAGCATCAACAAGTTTTGTATCACCTTTAACAATTCTTGTAGTATAAACCGTAGAACCATCAATTGAAGTTGCTTTTATGTAACTTTGACCAATTTCTACCTTGCTCAAAGATTTTGAATCAACTAAAGATTTTAACTCCGAGTAGCTCACCTGTTTTACTCGTTTATTTGCACCACCTATAACAGCACCGTTTGCACTTGCACCATCACCAACTAAAACCTTAAATAATCCAATAATTACAATTGAAAAAATTGCAAATGTTATAAGAGGATTTTTATTAAAGAAGTTATTATTATCGCCATTATTATTTTCTTGATTTGACATTTATTTATTTATCTCTTTTTTGTTAAAATAAGTGTAACCCATTCATCTTGAGTTATTTTTTCTACTATGTCACAATCTTTATAAAAGGAGAGGACTTTTTTTTCATACTTGTCTAGTATACCTGAAAGGACTAAAATACCATTATCTTTTAATGCTTTTTTTAAATCATTTGCAATAAAAGTTAAAACATCTGCAACAATATTTGCTACAACTATTTCATACTGCTTTGTAATAAGAGAAGATGAACCTTCCCATATATTTGAAAACTCTAATTTATTCAACTTTGCATTAAGAAGTGAGTTTTCTACCGAAATAGGATCTGTATCACAAGCATCTACTTCTGCACCAAGCTTCATAGCAGCTATACTTAGTATACCACTACCACACCCAACATCCAAAAGAGTATCACCCTCTTTTACATAAGTAGAAATAGCTCTTAGTGCTGATGCAGTAGTAGGGTGATGTCCTGTACCAAATGCTAAAGCAGGATCAATAACAATGTTTATAAGATCTGGATTTGGTACATCCCAAGTTGGATGAATATAAAATTTATCTATAGCTAAAGGCTGTATACTCTTTTGATAAGAGGTCACCCAATCACTATTTTGTAGTTTTTGTTGTTCGCACTCTATCTCTATGGTCTCACCAAGTGCCTTTTGAAGTGCTTCAGCAAACTGCTCAAGTCCCCAAACAATAGTATCTAAGTCATCTTCACTTCTAATTATAAATCCACCCTCGATCTCTTCGAAACCGACAGGGAGTGTATCTGATAAAAAATCGGAAAAAAGTGAGTGGTGAGATGAAACTTTGACTACTAGTTCATAGTAGTACTCTTGCATTACTCAGTAACACCCATAACAGCACCTAGTTTTTCTTTAAGTACTTGAGGAGTAAATGGTTTTACTATATAGTTATTTACACCTGCTTTAAGTGCAGTAATAACTTCAGCTTTACCACCCTCAGTAGTAACCATAATAATAGGAGTATCTTTAAATCGAGCATCAGCACGAACTTTTTGCACTAACTCAAGACCATTCATCTCTGGCATATTCCAGTCAGTAATAAGCATATCGATATCTGGATTTGCATCCATTGCAGCCCAACCCTCAACACCATCAGCACCTTCTAATATATTTTTATAGCCCAAACGAGCTAAAGTATTTTTAATAATACGACGCATTGTAGAACTGTCATCAACAACAAGTAATTTCAATTGGAGTCCTTTTTTTATAATAATTTACAAATTTTAGTAAGCTAATAATACCTAAATTTTCTTGTATTTATAATTAATCTAATAATTTAAACATATTTGGTAAGTCTAGTGTACCCTCATAGTAAGCTTTGCCTATAATAACACCATCAATTTCTTTGGTAGCTATTAAAGCTTCTATGTCACCAGCATCTTTCACACCACCACTTGCAATAGTAGCAACACCAGAAGCTCGTGCTATATCTAAAGTAAAATCGACATTTACACCAGAAAGTGTACCATCTTTTCCAACATCCGTACAAATAATAGCCTCAACCCCTGCATTTGCAAACTCTTTTGCTAAATCTGTCGCTTTCATTGTAGAAACTTCACCCCATCCCTCAACAGCAACATATCCATCTACAGCATCTATTCCAACTGCAATAGGATATTTTACTGCCATATCACGAACAAACTGAGGATCTTTTACAGCGATACTTCCTAAAATAATTCTATCAATCCCTATATCAAGCATTTTTTGAATAGTTTTTTCATCACGAATACCACCACCAAGTTCAAGTTTAACATTACAATTTGCACGTATTTTAATAATAGAGTCTAAATTTTTAGGCTCCCCTGCAAATGCTCCATTAAGATCAACTAAATGTACCCACTCTGCACCCATCTCTTCAAATTTTTTTACAAGTTCATACGGTTCATTTGAGTATATTTTCGCACTATCCATAAGCCCTTTTGTAAGTCTTACTGCTTGCCCATCTTTTAAGTCTATTGCTGGATATAAAGTCATATTTCTATTTTCCTATAATTTAATAAAGTTTTCTAAAATTTTAAGCCCGTTTTTATGGCTTTTTTCAGGATGCGGTTGTATTCCCATAATATTATTATGTGCAACAGCAGAGGTAAACATATAACCATACTCTGTTTCACCAATAATATCACTACTCTCATCACAAGTTACATGAAAAGTATGAACAAAGTAGAGATAATGATTTTTATCAAGCCCTTCAAAGAGAGGATGATTTTTTGTAAACATTCTATTCCATCCCATGTGTGGTACTTTTAATGGCTCACTAAACTTTGATGTATCAAAAGCTTTAACATGCCCTTTAATAAGAGCGAGTCCTTCGTGCTCTCCAAACTCTTCACTACTTTCAAAAAGAAGTTGCATTCCTAAGCAGATACCAAAAATTGGTTTACCACTCAGTGCAAATGCTTGTATGGCTTTAACCATATCTCGCTCCTTAAGATGCTCCATAGCATCTCCAAATGCACCCACTCCGGGAAGAACAAGCTTATTATACTCTCTAAATTTTTCTGGATTACTCTCCACAACTGTATCTTTCCCTAACTTAGCAAAAGCATTCTGCACACTTGCTAGGTTTCCCATATTATAATCAACTATTGCTATCATTATTCATCTATCTTTAATTTTGTAAATTTTATATATATTGCTAAGCTTATCAGTAACAATGAAACACCTGTTAAAATAAAAATTGCATATACTATTTTATTTGGATCAGTTATGGCGAACTTAAAGACAAGCATTAAAGCTTCTATGGAAAGTGCAATAATAATACTTCCCAAAAAGCGAACCATTGTCTTATGTGGTCCTGAAATATTATGCTCTTTATGCCTACCAAGTATCTCTTCTTCTATTAATGTCTTAGCCAAATCAAAAATAGCTAAGGAGAGGGTAAGAAGTATAGTCGCTTCAAAGACATACTTTATCTGAAAATTTTCAGGAGAGATGCCATGAACAAAAAAACTTCCTATACCTTTAAGAAAAAGAAGTATTGAAATTGCTGTAAGTGCAAGTGCAAATCCCCCATAAGAGTACTTAAAAAAGTTTCCAAAAAAGGAGTCAAAACTACTTACTTTAGATATTTTTAACACCTCATCTAAAGGCATATCTAAACAAGCAACATACTTTAAGTCACCATTTTCACAAAAAATCGGTACTGATGCTGTTACTGTTAAGTTATCCGTTATTAATGAAGGATAAGGATCCGTAATACTACATCTCTCTTCCCTAACCGCTCTATAATAATAAGCACGATCTGCTCGAATTTTACCTATATCATCCTTGATCTCTTTATCTGCAGTATATGTTGGTGTAACTTGAACACCCTTACTATCTAAAAGATAGACACCTTCACAGTTTTCTAAATCCGCTTTTATTTTAAGTAAACGTGGCATAATCATCTCAACACTTAAGGAGGGAAGCCTATTTGGAATATTTTTTGAGAAAAGATAACAGAAATAAGCCCTCGCTTTTGTACGACCCTCACTAAAGTGTTGTATATCTGCAGCTACCATACTTTTTCTCCTTTGTAGAATTGTGGCATCATAGCAAAGTTATTATGAGAGAAAGATTTATTTACTCTCAAAACCTTCAGGTAAGTCACCTATCTCTTTGACTGTATCATTTTGTTGTGTAAGACTTGGTCCAAAAACTTTTTTAATTATAGATTTAAACCCTTTTTCATTTGCTTCGTACTCTGTTTCTGCCTCTTGCAATGAAGATTCCCAAGCAGAAGAGAAACCAGGTGCTTTCATCTGCATCTTACGCAATGCTGCATCATAAATATTGAGTAATCTTATCTCCGCACGACCTGGTTTTTGACCTAAGGTTTGTACACTGATTCGAAGATTCTCATTCTCTTGTTTAAGCTTAGTTAATGCCTCTTCAAGGTTTTTACTTCCCTCATTTGTTATTTTCATTTGACGATTAAGATGCTCTTTATACTCTTGTAGCTCTTTTTTATAGCCATTTATAGTAAACTTCGACTTTATCATAGTTATAAACCAGCCAACTGCCAAACCAAAGACAACACCACCAATAATAAACAAAATTGCTTGAAAACTTAACTCCATAAGAACTCCTTCTTTTTCTAAGTGTAACAAAAATCGGTTAATGATTAGCTATAATAGCACTTATGAAAAACGATATATATAAAATAGCTATTGTACGTTTATCTGCTTTAGGCGATATTATAAACAGTGCAATTGTTTTACAGTTTATACACAGTAACTATCCAAATGCAAAAATTGACTGGATAACTGAGGAGATGTTTGCCTCTGTTCTTAAGGATCATCCTCTTATAAATAAGCTTCATACTATTAATCTTAAGAAATTTAAAAAAGAAAAAAAGCTAAATATCTTAATTGAAACAATAAGATATCTTCGTTCACTTGGTAAGTATGATAAGATTATAGATATGCAAGGACTTATAAAATCAGCTATAGTTACGAGAGTTATAGGAAAAGAGAGTCATGGATTTGATAAAAATTCAACACGAGAACCTCTTGCTGCACTCTTTTATAAATCATCCTCAAATATAGCATATGAATCTAATGTAGTTAAACGTAACACTTTTGTAATTAGTGATGCCTTAGGATTCAACATTGACGATAGAATGATTTTAAATAAAAAGCAAATCTTTCCTGTTACAGACAACTTCTCTTTATCACATGATAAAAAGAATATTCTCTTTGTTATAGGTGCATCTTGGGAGTCTAAAGTTTATCCAAAAGAGTTAATTGTAAAACTTTGTAACAAATTACAAGAAAATGCATATATTATTTGGGGAAATGAAGAGGAGAAAATCCGTGCTGAGTGGATTGTTCAGCACTCTAAATTCGCAGAAGTTGCCCCAAAACTCTCTTTGAATAAACTGATCTCTTATATATCTCATATGGATTTAGTTATAGGAAATGATACTGGTCCCACACATATGGCATGGGCACAGAATATTCCATCAATTACACTCTTTGGTCCAACTAATCAAAGAATGATATATGAAACAGCAACTAACATTGGAATAAAGTCACCCTCCAAAGTTAATATTTTAAAAATAGATAAAAATGACTTTTCTATTAAAGAGATAGCTGTAGATACGATTACCACAAAAGCAAAGGAGCTACTATATGGGCTATAAACTTTTACTACTACTAGAGAAAATCTTAATGTCCCTTCCTAAGAGTTTTAGAAAAGGATTTTTCTCTCTCTTAGCAACACTAGCATACTACTCTTCTAAAAAGTATAGAAAAATAGCGAGAACAAACATTCGTTTTGTACTTGGAGACTCTCTCTCTGAAGAAGAGGTTGAAGCAATTGTAAAATATAGTTTTAAAAATTTGATTTTTAATTTTTTACATATAATGGAACTTCGAAACATCTCTCTTGAAGAGCTAGAAAAAAGAGTTACCATACAAAATAGTGAAGCTGTCCAAAAAGTACATGATGAGGGTAGAGCTATTATTTATGTAACAACACACTACTCCTCATGGGAATTAGGCGGTGCAGCTCTGGGTGCTTTTGTAGAGCCTGTCGCTGCTGTTTATAAAAAACTAAAAAACCCTATTTATCAGGAGTGGCTCTTAGAGGGTCGCGCTCGTTTTGGCAATAGTAACTTAGAAAAAACAAGTGTTGTAAAACCTCTCATAAAACTTATTCGAGCAAAAAAAGCGAGTGCTATTCTGATAGATACAAACATTAGTGCTTCTGAGGGTGTTATGATTAAGTTTATGGGAAGAGATCTACGTCAAACCTATACCCCTGCTTATTTAGCACGTAAATTTAATGCAGCTATTATTCCTGTAACTATGCGAACTGATGATGAAGAGAACTACACACTTATGCTCTTTGATGAGATTCCAGTTGAAAAGACAGCTGATGAGAAAGCAGATATTTTAAAAGCGACACAACTACAAGCTGACTGGCTTGGTGATCTTATAAAGAGAGAACCAAAATTTTGGTTTTGGCTTCATAGACGTTTTAAAACTGACCACCCTGAAATTTATAAATAACCCTTTAATTGGACTCTTGATACTCTTTTGAACGAGCTTCAAAGAGTCTCAGTATTGTTAAGAAAAAAGCAGTAATAGCTGGCCCCAAAATCATTCCCCAAAAACCAAATGTTGTTAATCCTGCAATAATTGCAAAAAAGATTACCATCTCATTCATTTTTTTATCATCTTCATTTAAAAGTCTCTGATTAATTTCTTTAATAATAAGAGGTTTTATAAAAGTATCTGCAATAATGGAAATAACAATAAGAGAATAAAATGCAATAAAGATCGCATTTGCATTCTCTCCCATTGCAAACTCATAAAGCATAAAAGGTAACCACATTAAAATACCTCCAACAACGGGAATAAGAGAAGCAAAACCATACATAATCCCAAAAAGAAGCCCATTGTATCCCATATAAGAGACTGCAACACCAAAAAGAATGCCTTCAAACATTGCTGTAGCTAAAATAGAGTAAAACACAACACTCATCACATCGGAAAGTTCCCTTGCTAAGAGTGTAGTCTCCGTAACAGACATGTGAATACTTCGTTTTAAAAACTCTACAACATTACTCCCGTTATACTGTGCAAAAAAGTAAAACACAATGACTAAAAAAGCATTTTTTAAAAATCCTGCACTAAATGCACCTATTTTACCTGCTATAACTAAGGCATCTGCCGTAAGTGTATTTATATTTAAATTTTTGACTATTTCTCCAAAATAGGGCTTCAAAAAAAGCAAATAAGAAGGTGGGTTTATCAGTAAATCTCTAAGATATATGTCCAGCTTAGCAATTGTATCAGCTGAAAGAGAGTTAAGTTCTATGGTTAATGTTGCTAAAAAATAACCAAGGGGTGCAAAAAAGAGTAGTGCTAATAAAAAACTTGAAAGAGCTGTTGCAAATAACTTACTCTTAAAATGTTTGGCAAAAAAAGATTGAATATTTGATGTTGAAATAGCTAAAAGAGCGGCTATCGTAATAACAAGTAGATAAGGAGCATAAAGAAGATACATCCAGTAGAGTGCAGTAGCAAAAAGAGTAGCAATAAAATATTGTGGTTTCATCTAAAAGAGTGTCCCATCTGCATTTACATACTCCATATTTAACACATCGTAAGTAGCACGAGTAGCACGTCTTCCCTTTGCAGTTCTCTCTAAATAACCATTAGCTATAAGATAAGGTTCTAAGACATCTTCAACCGTTCCCTCATCTTCGCTAAGCGATGCAGCAATAGAGCTAAGTCCCATTGCTCTTCCTTTTGCACTTACAAGGAGGTTAAGTAAACGTAAATCCATCTCATCAAACCCAAAAGAGTTGATACCAAGCTCATTTAAAGCATACTCTGTACGAGAATGATTAATACTTTCTTCATTGGCAACCTCTGCAAAATCTCTTACACGTCGCAGTAAACGTAGAGCAATACGAGGTGTTCCACGGCTTCGTTTGGCTATCTCAACAGCTGCTTCTTTTACTATTTCTCGCTCTAGTTTATCTGCTGCTTGAGAGATAATACGAGCCAACTCATCAGCATTATAAAACTGCATACGAAAACTCATTCCAAATCTATCTCGTAGTGGATTCGAAAGCATACCTGCTCGTGTTGTTGCTCCAATTAGTGTAAATCTTGGCAAATCAATTTTAACAGTTTGAGCTGCAGGACCACTCCCTATAATAATATCTATACGATAATCTTCCATAGAGGAGTAAAGAATCTCTTCAACAGCAGGAGAGAGGCGATGAATTTCATCTATAAAAAGTATATCACCCTCTTCAAGGTTTGTTAAAATTGCTGCAAGATCACCGCTCTTCTCTATCATAGGTGCCGCAGTTACTTTAATGTTTGTATTCATCTCATTTGCAATAATAAGCGCTAACGTAGTTTTCCCAAGTCCAGGAGGTCCATAAAATAGTACATGATCAAGTGCTTCTGCTCGTTTCTTACTCGCTTCTATAAAAACACCAAGGTTTTTTTTAATCTGCTCTTGCCCTATGTATTCACTCCAAGCATCAGGACGTAGTGTCACTTCACTACTCTGCTCTTCCATACTAAAGGTTTCTATCTCTACGAGTCTTTCATCCATAAAATCACTCATTAATAAGTGTGTTCCTCTTTTGGAAATGCTTTAGTCTGCACCTCATGTGCATATTCAGCAACTGCACTACGCACCTGCGATGCCCCATCCATATACTTTTTCACAAACTTAGGAGTAAAAGATTCAAAAAGTCCTAGCATATCTGAAAAAACTAACACTTGTCCATCTACATCTTTTCCTGCACCTATACCAATGACAGGAATAGAAACAGCTTCTGCTACTTCTTTAGCAACTTCCGCTTTAACACCCTCTATAACCATACAAAATGCTCCTGCTTTTTCTATTGCTTTTGCATCTTTTATAAGTTTTAGTGCTTCTTCTTCTGTTTTTCCTTTTACCTTATAGCCACCCTCACCTCTTACCGACTGAGGAAGAAGCCCAATATGACCACAAACAGCAATACCATTAGATGTTAGATGTTTAACTATCGAAGCTTTCTCCTTTCCACCTTCTATCTTTACACAATCAGCAGAAGTCTCTTGAAACATTTTTAGTGAATTTTTAAGAGCCTCTTTTTTATTTATATATGTTCCAAAAGGCATATCTGCAACTATAAAGCTATTTGGTGCTCCAGTACAAACAGCATTTGTATGATAAATCATCTGCTCTAATGTAGCACTAAGTGTGTCACTCTTTCCAGCGAAGCTCATGTTAAGACTATCACCTACTAAGATCATATCAGCACTCTCACTCACAAGTCGTGCAAAAAGTGCATCATAAGCGGTTATCATAACTAAAGGTTTTACCCCTTTGGTCTTTTTAATAGAAGAAATTGTTAATTTTTTATGCATTTAAAAACTCTTTATATATTAGTTGGGGTATTTTAACGAAAAATTGCTATAATTATAACTATATTAGGAGAATTTGTTTATGGGCATAAGAAGCGATTTAGATGCAAATTTTGATTTTGAAATTGTTGATGAGTTTCTTGACCACTATTCTATGATGGTAGAGAGTATGGAAATTATGATTTTAGACCTCTCAAAATCCAATATGTATGAACGAAGCATAAATGAACTTTTTCGTGTTTTTCATAATATAAAATCTGCTAGTGGTTATCTTAAAATCACCTCAATGGCAAAACTTGCTTCTTTTGTAGAAGATGAACTTGAAACACTTCGTACGATGAAGCCGCCTGTAAGTGATGAAACTACCACTTGGTTACTAGATATTAGTGATATGTTTGCAACTTGGCAAGATGACTTAAAGCTTAACAATCCCATCAGTAAAATACGATACTCCTTACTAAAAATCCCCGACTTGGAAAAATAGACTTGAAAAAATTAGTAGCATACATTACCTCTGGATATCCAGACAAAGCATTTAGCATAGACTTAGCATTAGCACTTGGTGAAAATGGTGTTGATACACTAGAATTTGGTGTTCCATTTTCAGACCCAGTAGCAGATGGTCCACTTATAGAAAAAGCAAATCATAAAGCATTAGAACTTGGTTTTAAATTTTCTGATCTTTTAGAAATTTCTAAAGCTGTAGCCCCAAAAGTAGATACACTTTGGATGGGATACTTCAACAGTTTCTATCAACAAGATATGAAAAAGCTTCTCCCTTTAGCAAAAGAGATAGGGGTGAATGGACTCATTATACCAGATCTCCCACATGAAGAAGCACTTCTCTACAAAAAACTATTTCAAGAAAATAGTTTAGCAAATATCTCTTTTGTTGCCCCAACAGACAGCGAAGAGAGAATTAAAGAGGTTGTAACCCAATCACAAAAGTTTATCTATATGGTAGCCTATACTGGTATAACTGGTTCAGGAAAAGCAGAAGACTTACAACCTTTTTTAACTGATATAAAAAAGTATACACAAACACCTGTCTATGTTGGATTTGGAGTCAATGAAAAAACAGCAAAAGAGAAAGTAAAAGGTGCTGATGGTGTTATAGTTGGAAGTGCATTTATAGATATTTTACTTCAAGAAGAGCTATCTCTTTCTCAAAAAATAACACAATGTAGTACATTAGCAGCAAGAATTAAAGAGAAAATAAACTCCTAAAAAGTTAAATTCTAAGAATCAATCCATCTGCCATTTAAAGATAAGTGTTCCATATCCACTAACAATACTTCCAACATGATATGTAACACTGTTTATGGTATTATCTCCTTGTATGCTCATAATTCTTGCACCAACTTCAAAATCAATTGAACGACCAAAATGAATATTTGTCCCGATATCTCCACCAACATAAGGTTCCTGAAGTGTTCTTGAAAAGTCTTCTCCATCTGTACGAAACTTCATATTTGCTATACCACCATTAATACCAACAAAAATATTAGCAATTTGTAACACATTAAATTTATATTGTAAAGCAGCACCATAAGTAACTATATAATCATATTTACTCTCTGAATCAACGAAGTAATGAGCACCTAAAAAAATACGAAAATCTTTAGATTCTGCCCCTATCTTTAATCCAAGCCCTCCTAAAGATTCACTCCCCTGTGTATTATCTGTTCTTGTTCCATTCTCGTAATCTAATGAGCTATAAGAGCCCTCTAGTCCTACTAATGAAAATGTATCAGAGTCGATATCCGAACCTTGAGCTAACAGTGTCGAACCTACTAAAGAAATAGTAAAAGCTAGAGATCTTAATCTTTTTTTTATCATGGTAACCCTTTATTTAAAATTCATTACTTGGTAGAATATTTACTAATCTAATTTCACCAGCATTACCTGCAGGATCAGTAATATTTACATCTACATACCCTACACCACTATTTAAAGTACAATCTGTAATATTTCCATCTCGCATTGAGTCACCTTGAATTGTCCAGTTTGTATCATCACCTGTAACAACTACAGCATAACCAAAATTTGCATTTTGATACCACTCTACAGTATCGCTAATTGAGACATTTAATCGTACCACACCTTCAAAACCTTTTGCATATGAATATGTTTCTCCTATCAATCCACTACCTCGTAGCGTAACTTTTTTTGCTAAACCAATTTTTCCAGCTGTATTATTGCTCTCACCAACTAAATTAGTCCATAACATAACACTCTTACCTACAAGATAATAATTATACTCTACTTGTATTATTATACTCCCAGTTGCATCTAAAATATTGTTATTATCTTTCGCATATACATTTGAAATCACTGGAGTACCACTACACCACTCATTTCTAAAGTTATGCCCTACTGCATACCCTAAACCTGTTATATCACTACCATTATAATCATCTTTCAAACTTAATGTTTGATTATCATCTATAGCATCAATATCCCACTTACCAAATGCCTCAAATCGATAACCATCACCACCAAAAAGAATAAGCTTATCATTTACTAAGTCAACATTTTCAAAAGCTTCATGTGCTATTGTAAAAGTATCTGTAGCTCCATCGCTTAAATTTCCATCATTAGCATTAGCATCATAATAAAGATACTTTGCAATATTTGATGTTGTCGCTGAACTCTCAGCATAACCTGTTATCATTCCCATTGAAACAGCAGGGGTACTATTTACTAAGTTATTATACTTATCAGTTACTGTAAGTACCCAATTTTCAATAAACTTTGCCGTTTCACTATTTTGACTTGTACTTGCATATGAAAGACTCATTGCAGTTGGAGGTCCAGAGAGAACAACAATATTAAAAACCCTTGTAAGGTTTTGGTCATTATTATTTGCATCTTTAAAAGAAGCATCTACCTGAATTGGAAGTACACCAGAAAGAGTTTTTGACTTTACATTCATCTGTACACCATTTTTATCATTAACCGTTAATGTCTTATCATCTGTATTGCCACTACTATCTTCTAGACTAGCTAATGCTGTATTTAAAATTGTGACAGATAAAGAGGTCATATTACTATCATCAATATTAATTCCTTTATCATCTGAAACAGAGAATGTCATCTGCTTTGTAACCTCAAGATTCATACTTGTCTCATATATAGCGTCTAAAGAGTAGTTTGTTAAAACTATCTGTCCTGAATCTGGTGTAATTGTTATGTTTAAATCTTTCTCAGACAAAATTGGTTGTGTATCATGGTAAAATTTAAAGATAATAGACTCATTACCATCTAAAGGGTTTGCCGCAGTATATGTAAAAAGTGCTCTACCATTAGTAACAGCAACTTCTGACTCAGCAAAGCTACCAACATCTTTTCCTGTTAAAACAGAATCAGGGTATTTAATTCGAATATTTCCATCAGGATAATAAGAGTTATATTTATCATAAACAGTTACTCCAACATTTACAACTTCACCATTCTGTGTTACCGAAATATTCGCATCATCAAAAACAATTTTTGGAACATCTGGAGTATACTCAATAGATAAAGTTGCACTAATATTATTATCATCAAGAGACACAAAGGTAAAGTTCAGTGCATTTTCAGATAC
>Ga0256836_1000290_pt1 | contig 28824 bp, 25 predicted proteins | sample 4561380metaG_FD_185974 | JGI IMG/M metagenome (GOLD analysis project Ga0256836, IMG submission 185974) | Hydrothermal vent microbial communities from Guaymas Basin, Mexico - 4561-380 | ecosystem: Environmental > Aquatic > Marine > Hydrothermal vents | place: Mexico: Guaymas Basin | collected...
GGAAAAGAAAAGGTGAATGTAAGAATTGTTTTGTGTTTTGATATAAATTTTGGAAAAAAAATCTAAAACATTAAATTTATAGCTTCACAACTTATCCACTTCACAACTTCACAACTTATCCACTTCATAACTTACTTATGCTATAATTAGCAAATTTTTTTTCAAAAAGACAAATAATCTCTTAAAGGAAAATATATGCCAAAATTAGAATTCAAAGACAACTGCGGGTTTGGTCTTTTAGCAAGTATTGACGGCAAACCCACACATCAAAATGTACAAGACGCTATAAAGGCGCTTGAGAGAATGATGCACAGGGGTGCTATTGCCGCTGATGGAAAAAGCGGAGACGGTAGCGGACTTTTATTTTCAATGCCTAAAGAATTTATGAGAAAAATTGCCCAAAAAAACGGTTTCTCACTACCTGATTTATTTGCCGTGGGAGTAATTTTTTCTAAAAACGAAAAAGACAAAGACACAATTAAAAACATTTGTGAAAAAAACGATTTAAAAGTACTTTTCTTTAGAGACGTCCCCATTAATAAAAACGCACTTGGAGAGTTTGCTCTTAAAACGCTTCCTAATATTTATCAGGTTTTTATTGTTCCTAATTCAATAAACGCCACAAACCGCTTCGAAGCGCTTTTATATCTCACTAGAAGAGAAATAGAAAAAGCAATTACGGATGATGATTTTTATATTCCCACGTTTAGCTCTAAAAAAATAGCCTACAAGGGCCTTTTGATGCCAAATCACATCAAAGAGTTTTATCCTGATTTGGCGGATAAGGATTTTAAAGTTTCATTTGCCCTTTTCCACCAGAGATTTTCAACAAACACACTTCCCGAATGGAGACTTGCACAGCCGTTCAGATTCATAGCACACAACGGTGAGATTAACTCAATCCAAGCAAACAGATTCAATTCGCTTGTAAAAACGGAATCTCTAAAATCACAAGTTTTCACACAAGAAGAAATTCAAAAAATCATTCCGGTTGTGGATTTCAACGAAAGCGATTCCAGCTCTCTTGATAAAATGATGGAATTTTTAATGATAAACGGTATGGACTTTTTTAAAGCCGTAAGGGCGCTAATTCCTATGCCTTGGCAAAACGCTCCTCACATAGACAGCAAACTTAAAGCTTTTTACGAATATCTTTCAACAAGATTCGAAGCATGGGACGGACCTGCGGCAGTCAGCATTACGGATGGAAGATATGTGGCGGTTGTACTTGATAGAAACGGACTAAGACCCGCAAAATACGTAATCACAAAAGACAACAGAATCATAATAGCCAGCGAATACGGAATTCTTGACACGCCTGAAGAAAACATCGTAAAAAGAGATAGGCTTCAAAGCGGCGAAATGATTGGAATAGATACCAAATACGGCAAAATATTTTACAATGACGATATTAATGAATATCTTAAAAATTCAAACCCTTACCTTGAATGGCTTAACGATAATATGATATACCTTCAGGAATTTATAGACATTCCGTTTTCAGACACCAAAGCCTACGAATTAAACGACATAAAAGAGAAACAGAAATATCACGGAATAACGCTAGAGATAAAAGACCAAGTCATAAAACCTATGCTAAAAGACGGAAAAGAAGCCGTAGGCAGTATGGGTGACGACACTCCTATAGCAGCGTTTAGCAGTAAACAAAGACCTTTTGCACATTATTTCAAACAGAAATTCGCACAAGTTACAAACCCTCCAATCGACCCTATCAGAGAAAAAATCGTTATGAGTCTCAATACGGGATTCGGTGAAATACATGACATTTTCGAAGAAAAACCACAAGATGCGAAAAGATTAAAAACCGTATCGCCTATTCTTATTAAAGAAAAATTTGACATTCTACTTTCATACGGAGATGAAAATTCTCCTAGATATCAGAGCGATTATAAACATAAATTTTATTCGACCGCATTTAAAAAAGATTTGAAAAAAGCCCTTGAAAAACTTGCAAAAAACATAATCGAGGATGTTAAAAACGGAATAAAAATCGTTATACTTGATGACAGAAACATTGACAAAGAGCATTTAACCATTCCTATGGCAATGGCCGTAGGATACATCAATAAAAAACTGCTTGAAAACAAAATCAAACACCTCGTATCAATAGTCTGTGTAACGGGTGAGGTAATAGATTCCCACAGCGCAGCCGTTTTAATCGGATACGGAGCCAACGCCATTTATCCTTATCTTCTTTTTGCAACGGCACTCGAAGAAATACAAAAAGAAAATTTAAGCACATTTGAAATAAGAAACAAACTTAAAAACATTTACAATGCTTTAAACGGCGGACTTTTAAAAATTATGTCAAAAATGGGTATTTCCACAATTGCAAGTTACAGAAATTCCGCACTTTTTGATATTTTAGGACTTAGCGAAAACATAACGAAAGAGTGCTTTTTCGGGTCAAAAACACTAATCGGGGGACTTGATTACGAAGATATAGAAAAAAGACTGCGCGAAGCGCACAAAAACGCATTTGATGAAAGCTTTGCAAAAAATTATGACCTTAAAGTCGGAGGATTTTACAAATATCTTGTAGGTGAAGAATATCACGATTTCGCACCTAAAACCATAAAGCTTTTACATAAAGCGTCAATAACCGGTAAAAAAGAAGATTATAAAGCATTAAACGAACATTTAAACAACAGAAACAAAAAAATGATAAGAGACTTTTTCGAACTTAAAAGCGACAGAAAGCCTATAGACGTTTCAAAAGTCGAGCCGGTTGAAAACATATTCAAAAGATTTGCAAGTGCGGCTATGAGTTTAGGTTCTATTTCTCCGGAAGCCCACGAATGCATAGCAGAAGCTATGAACAAAATCGGTGCACAAAGCAACTCAGGTGAGGGAGGAGAAGACGCAAAAAGATTTAAAACCATCAAAAACTCAAAAATCAAACAGGTCGCATCGGGCAGATTCGGTGTAACTCCCGCATATTTAGCAAGCGCCGAAGAAATTCAAATTAAAATCGCACAAGGGGCAAAACCTGGTGAGGGAGGACAGCTTCCGGGACATAAAGTAACGGCGCTAATTGCAAAACTAAGACACACAATGCCGGGAGTAACGCTTATTTCTCCTCCTCCACATCACGATATTTATTCAATTGAAGATTTAGCGCAATTAATTTTTGACCTTAAACAGGTAAATCCAAGAGCCCAGATAGCCGTTAAACTCGTTTCAACTGCGGGAGTCGGGACAATTGCAGCGGGTGTTGCAAAAGCTTACGCCGATAAAATCATCATTTCAGGAGGTGACGGAGGTACGGGGGCAGCACCTCTTACATCAATTAAATTCGCAGGTAACCCATGGGAAATCGGGCTTAGCGAAGCTCATAACGCACTTAAAGAAAACCATTTAAGAGAACTGGTGCATCTTCAAACCGACGGAGGGCTTAAAACGGGACTTGACATCGTAAAAGCGGCTCTTTTGGGAGCGGAAAGTTACGCTTTCGGAACGGCCGTATTAGCGGTGCTTGGATGTAAAATGTTAAGAGTTTGTCACCTTAACAGATGCAGTGTCGGAATTGCCACTCAGGAAGTTGCATTAAGAGAGCATTATGTAGGAACGGTTGACAGACTTATAAATTATTTCACACTGTTAGCAGAAGACATCAGGGAAATTTTAGCGCATCTAGGTTACGAAAAAATGGAAGACATAATTGGGAAAAGCCATCTGCTTAAAGTAATAGACGACGAATTTGCTAAAAAATTCGACTTCTCAAATATTTTAAGAAGAATTGAAGGAAAAGATACCCAACAGGTAAAATTCAATGAGCCATTCGATAAAAACGAATATGAAAAAGAGATATTAAAAGAAGTAAACAAAGTAATACAAAATCCGTCAACTTCCGTTACCATTGAAAAAGAAATCTGTAACCTAAACAGAAGTTTCGGAGCAAGAATAAGCGGTGAAATTGCAAAATACTACGGCGACGAAGGTTTAAAAGAAGACAGCATTAAAATAAACTTAAAAGGCGTAGCCGGACAGTCTCTCGGTGCATTTTTAGTAAACGGCGTTTCAATTTATCTTAAAGGTGCCGCAAACGATTATGTGGGTAAAGGAATGAACGGAGGTAAAATTATTATTACCGCAAATTCTTACAAAGAAAACTTCTCCCTTGCCGGAAACACTTGTCTTTACGGTGCAACCGGAGGTAAGCTTTTCGTAGCCGGGGAAGTTGGAGAAAGATTTGCTGTAAGAAATTCCGGGGCACTTGCTATTGTTGAAGGCACCGGGGATCATGCGTGCGAATATATGACCGGCGGTATTGTTGTTATTTTAGGAGAAACAGGAATCAACTTCGGTGCCGGAATGACAGGCGGACTTGCATTCATTTATGATGAAAACCACACATTTATCGAAAAAATAAATCAGGAATTAATTGAAGCCAGAAGAATAGACATAGACGAATTTGACGAAGCAAGACATTATCTTAAAAAACTGTTAAAAGAATATTTAAATGAAACAGGAAGTCTCAAAGCTAAAAAAATACTTGACAATTTTAGAATGGAACTTAGCAAATTCTGGATAGTAAGACCTAAAGAGCTTACAAAAGTTCCTTTAAATCTTGAAAAGGGTGAATAATGCAAAATTTTATACAGATTAAAAGAATAGAACCAGGCAAAAAACCCGTAAATGAAAGGGTTAATTCATACGAAGAGATATATAATTTATACAAAAGTGACGAAGCTGCAAGCCAGGCGGGTAGATGTGTCCAATGTGGAGACCCTTACTGCCATACCAGATGTCCTCTGCACAATTACATTCCTTTTTGGCTAAAAGCCGTAAACGAAGGAGATTTACAAAAAGCATTTTACCTTTCAAACGAATCTTCACCGTTTCCGGAAATTATGGGAAGAGTGTGTCCGCAGGACAGACTGTGTGAAGGGGCATGCACGCTTAATGACGGATACGGTGCGGTTACAATCGGTTCAATTGAAAAATTTATAACCGAAGAAGGTTTCAAAAAAGGTTTTGAAGTAAACTTCAAACCTATAAAAAATGATAAAAAAGTAGCGGTTATAGGAAGCGGACCCGCAGGACTTAGTGTTGCAACCTTTCTTTTAAGAGCGGGGATTGCAGTGGATGTATATGAAAAAGAAAAAAGAGCCGGAGGTCTTCTTACATACGGTATTCCGAATTTTAAACTTGATAAAAGCGTTGTCCAAAGAAGAGTGGATATGCTAATCAAAAACGGAATGAACCTTATAACACAAACTACCGTAGGAAAAGACATATCTTTTGATGAAATATATGAAAAATACGACGCTATATTTGTTGGTGTAGGAGCAAAAAAATCAAGAATGCCCGGAATTGAAAACGAAAACGCCAAAAACGCATACCCTGCAATGAAATTTCTTGTAAATATACAAAACAAACTCTTCGGTGAAAAATGCGATATAGACGTAAACGAAAAAAAAGTCCTTGTAATCGGCGGCGGTGATACAGCAATGGACTGTGTAAGGACTGCTATAAGAGAAAAAGCCCTAAAAGTTTCATGCGCTTACAGAAGAGACGAAAAAAGTATGCCGGGAAGTAAAAAAGAATTTTACAATGCAAAAGAAGAAGGAGCGAAATTTATTTTTAACGCAACGCCTAAAAGAGTGATTGTTAATGAAAACAACGAAGTAATCGGTGTGGAAATGCTTAAAACCGAAATTAAAGACAAAAAAGTGCAAATTATTCCTAACAGTGAATTTATAATAGAATGCGACGTTGTAATATTCGCACTCGGATTTTCTCATCAGAAACTTGAATTTTTGGAAAAATATGTGGAATTCGATAAATGGGGCGCAATAAAAGTGGATAAAAACTATCAAACAAAAGACAAAAAAATATTTGCAGGCGGAGATGCTATAAGAGGTGCCGATTTAGTAGTCACCGCTGCAAGGGACGGAAGAGAAGCGGCAAAAGCTATTTACAATCTTCTTTCCTAATTTTTTATACTGACTTTTAGGGCTATCTATACTCTATTCTGTTTCTTCCCTTGTTTTTTGCTTCATACAACGCTTCGTCAACCCTTGACATTAACGAATTGTAATCATCATTAATACCCACAGCCGTAATACCTATACTTATGGTGAATTTTATTTCACGATTTTTAAATTTAAAACTGTGATTTTCAATTGCATCTTTTATTCTGTTAGCAAGTTTCAAAGCACCGGCGATTTTAGTATTGGGAAGTATTACCAAAAACTCTTCCCCTCCGAATCTTCCGCATAAATCACTTTTCCTAATCAAATTACGTATAATGTTCGCCATCTCCTTTAATGCCATATCACCCGCTAAATGACCGTAAGTGTCGTTTATTTTTTTAAAATGGTCTATATCAAGCATTAAAAGAGAAAAGGGGTCTTTTTTATACCTAATATAATTATGCAAAAACTTGTTTAAAAATTCAACAATTTCCCTTTTATTGTAACATCCCGTAAGTCCGTCATAAATTGCATTTTTTTCATATTCTTCTATTGTTTCGTCTAAACACACAAACTTGTCAATTATATAACAATTGTCTTTTTTAAATACCCAGTAATCTTCTCCGTTTATTTTCACCTTCTCGCAGTTTTTATTTTTGATATTTTTTTCAAAAAAACTTTTATCAATATCAAGATTTCCTTCAACTTTAAAATCATCATCATTGTAAATAACGGCATCAAGCATTGTTTTCATTATTCCCAGGTAAATTCAAAATATACTGAAGCGCTTTTTGCGTTGTGGAAAATGTTTTAATATCGCTTAACGACAAATCAAGATGCGTCAGGCTTTTAGCAATTGCCGGGGTAATTCCGGTCAAATAAGCTTCTGCACCCATATAATGAATTGCATTATTTAACTTAATAAGCTGCCTTGCCACTTCGCTGTTTACGTCATTTATGGTACTGATATCGACAATTACATATTCTATTTCGCTTTTTTCCAAAACCGCTAAAACTTTGTCTATAATTTTTAAAATTCTGTGAGAATCCAAAGAACCCACAATTGAGAGCATTATCGTGTTATACCATATTTTGGCAATCGGAGATTCTCTTTCCTCAAGCTCTTTCATAGTCATTTCTTTTTCGGTTTCGTTTTTTTTCAAAATATCGATAATTATTTTTGATGTTAAAGCTTCAAAAAAATTACTTACCAAAACCACGTTTTCATAGGTAAAAAGCCCTTTTTCATCAATCTTTTTCAAAATCGGAAATTTTATATATGAGGTATAAACCATATCCCTGTCTTTAAAATTAAAAAATTTGTCTTCCCCTTTTATTTCTATAAGTTTTTCCAAAAATTTTTTCAAAGCTTCAGTCTCTGGAGAATTAATTTGCAATCCGGCTTCAACACACTCTTCAAAAAATCCTAAAAAATCGTCATAATATCTGTGTTCGTCATCCCTTTCGTCTTCATCAAACAGCTTTACCCACTCATTAATCAAATCTTCACTTTCATTTCTGACAACTTCTAAAAGGACATTTTTTAATTCTTCATTCATTCAATCTCCTTATAGGCAAATATTATTTTATCATCAACCCTGTCTGAAAAATATACCGCACACACACTGATAAGATAAATATCATCACTTTCATTTAAAATATTATATAATATTTTTTCATCAATTCCATCAGAAAATACCAAAAAGAGCATATTTTTTTCAGTTGTTATTTCGTGTTTTGACATTCTTGAATACACTTCACCCAAAATCCCTTCTTTTTGCGTAATATATTTGATATTCTCTTTTTTATACATAATGCCAATATTCCCGACACCGCATACGGATATTTTTTTGTTTCCGATTTCTATAATGCTAAAAGCAAGACCTCTTAATTTGTTTAATTTCAAAAGTTTATCCAATCTCTTAATCATATCATCAATCGTTGCACAAGAAAAGACATTATCATAAAAAAAATCTTTTAAAAACTCCACACTTTTAGACGCCCTCAAACCGTGACCCAACACATCTCCTACAATAACATACCTGCCTTTAAAAAACACAAAATCCCCGCTGTGCGAGAGTCCCATATAATTTTCTTTCAAAAATGTCTGGGTATTGTTTAAACTTTTAGGTTTTAACATAAAAACACTGCCGTGCAGATTCGTATTAGAAGAAGTAAATATCAAAAAATCGAAATAATCGTTGTTTGCAAGCTGATAAAGCCCGAGTCCCAGGGAGTTTTTAGCGGTGGTAGTGCCTTTTTGCACAGCCCATTTTAAATCTTTTATTCCTTTCCCTTTATCAAGAGCGCAAAGTATATACTCCCCATCTTCCTCTAAAAGCCATATTTCACCGCTTTTTGCATATTTTAAAATATTTGTACCGAGTTCCATCACCGCAAAAGTATAATAATCATAATTTTTTTTTGCGCGTCTGAGGATGTTTTTAATTTCAATTTTCGCAAACAAAAGCGCACTCTCTTTGTCTATTAAACTCTTAAACACTACTTTCATATAATGTACTCTATTACCTTTTCAAAATTATAATCCATCTGCATATTTTCTATTAAAACCGATTTTTTAAACTCAACTTCTTTAAAAATATTAGAAACTTTTTTTTCAATTATATCCAATTTTTCAAAAACAATCTCCGGTTTGCCTATTATCAACAATAAAAACCTTGCACCGGAATTTCTTATTGCAAACACATCGTTTTTTTCTATTTTGTCCAAATTTAACTTTACGCCCAAATGATTTTTAATTTCACCGGCTGTTAATTTTACAATCTTATCCAAACTTACAACTCCCATTTTCTGTTTGATTAATTTATAATTTACAATGTCAAAACTGACAACTGAAATACTCTGTTTTAAAGAAATGGCTTTTCTTATTAAAAGAAAAAAAGCGTTTTTATTAAAAAGCCCCGTTATCATATCTTCAAAAAGCACCGTTTCCCTTAAACGCATAACCTCGTTAAAAACATTCTCTTTTAAAAACCTTTCAGACTCCAACAATCCGAATTTTTTAATAAAATTAAAAAATTTCATCAACAAAGCGCCGTCAAACTTATATTTCATATCTTCCATCATCCGAACGGATTCTTCCAAAGTAAAAGCTTTTCTGTAAATTTTATCGGTACTGAGTGCGTCAAACACATCTACAATACTTAATATCCTGCTTAAAAAAGGTATGTTTTTACCGCTTAATTTCTCGGGATAACCGCTGCCGTCAAAATTTTCACGATGATATTTGACAATTTTGGAAAGTTCTTTAAAATCTTCCATTTCAGCTACAATTTCAGCACTGAGTACAGGATAATATTTAACAATGCTATACTCTTTTGCGGTTAAAAAAGAGGGTTTAAGCAAGATATTGTCGGGTATGACAACTTTACCGATATCATGTAAAAGACCGCTGATATAAAGTTTTTCAATTTCCGTTTCATCTAAATTTAAAAATTTGCCAAATTCACTTGCATATACCGCAACCCTCTGACTGTGTCCTTTTGTATAAGGGTCTCTTAGTTCAACCGCATTTATTAATGATTTTATAATCTGTTTATGTTTTTCCATAATTTAAACCTTCTCTTTCCCATCTCTTCCTCCTCTTTTCCATAAAAAACAGATATAACTTGATATTACATTCAAATTTAGATATATTTTATCAAAAAAAGGATTAGAATGAATTTTGATGAAATGAATTTAAAAGAAAAAATAGAAGCAATTGAAAAAGTGATTCAAAAAGATATTTTACCGATGCTCGCATTTGACGGAGGAATGGCAGAAGTTTTGGATGTAAGAGAAAGCAACGGCGAAACACACGTATTCATAAGATACGGAGGGGCATGTGCCGCATGCAGTAGCGCAGGGGGTGCTACGCTTTTTGCAATAGAAGAAACCTTAAGACGCAATTTAAACACCAATAAAATAAGAGTATTCCCGATTTAAGGACAAAAATGCAAATAATATTTTACACCGCATCCGTTATAGGATTCTTTTTCCCATATGTATTAAAATTTCTTATTTCCTCACCCAATGAAAATTTAAAAATTTTTGCAATATATTCGCTTGGAAAATTTAACCTTATTTATTTTGGAGTTATTATTGTTTTCTTTTTTGGAGGGCTTATTAAAAAATTTAAATATTTAAGAATTGCACAGATAATTTTTGTTACCGTTTATATCGGATATGTACTGGTAAGCTATTTTATATTAACCAAAGCACATGTTAAAGAATACATCAAAACCCACAATTTAAACGCCAAACTTGTTAAAATAACCAAGCTTAAAAAATATCCGAATTTTAAAATTTACTACAAAGAAGGACCGTGGGCTGCGGTAAAAATTATGCCAAAACAGAAAAAAACACTTCCTTTTAATTACAAAAAGGACAGAAACCAGTGAAAATTTTAATCATCGGCGGAGGACATGCCGGGACCATGGCAGCAAGAATCTTGGCAAAACATCACAAAGTGACATGGAATGAAAGATTTTTAAACCATTTCAAATTTATGAAAAGACTTGAGAGTATTAACAAAATAAAAAAATAAGGGCTTTGGTAGTTAAACCCATAAATTTAAATTCGTCCAAAATTTCAGCGTAAATTTGTGATTAGGAGAAGAAAATGTTTAATACACCGATATTTCAATTAAATAATATCTCGGTAAAACTCGAATATAAAAACCCGGCAGGAAGTATAAAAGACAGACCCGCACTTTTTATGATTCAAGACGCCTTGAATAAAGGTTATAAGGAAATAGTGGAAGTCACAAGCGGCAACACCGGAATCGCTCTTGCATTTTATGCGGCGAAATTCGGAATTAAAGCCACCATTTTTATGCCCGAGAGTTTTTCAATCGAAAGGCAAAAGCTATTAAAACTTTACGGGGCAAATTTGATTTTGACAAAAGGCAATATTGCCGATTCACTCCAAGAAGCGCTAAATTACGCAAAAGAAAATAATGCGCTTTATACAAACCAGTTTGCAAATCCGCTAAATGCAAAATCCCAGGAAATAACCGCTTTTGAGATATTAAATCAAATTCAAAAAATAGACTTTTTCGTAGCAGGTGTTGGAAGCGGAGGGACGATAAGCGGAATTGGCAGAGTTTTAAAACCTTTAGGGGTTAAAATCGTAGCTGTTGAAAGTGTAAATTCACCCGTTATTTATAATAAGCTTTATAATAAAAACTTTCCCCTCAAACCTCACAAAATTCAAGGAATCGGTGCCGGGTTTATAACGGATATTACCAATTTGGATTTAATTGACGATGTGATTTTAATAGACGATGATGAAGCTGTGGAATTTACCAAAAAACTGCCAAAACTCGGTATAACAGGCGGAATTTCAACAGCGGCAAACATTCTTGCCGCACAAAAACTAAAAGGCAATATCGTAACCGTAGCACCGGATGGCATTGAAAAATATATCAGTATCCTATAAACATTTTTTTATGCTTTAAAACTTTTGGAAGATACCTTCTTCCCTCATCCGTCGGAAGCCTCATTGTAAGACGCTTATAAACTTCTTTGGGAGTCAGTGAATTGATAACGTAATACGCCCTATCCCTTCTGGTGCTAAAGACTCTCAAAACATTGCCTATTCCGCTATTGTATGCAGCAATCGCACAGTATTCTTTCGAAACGGGGTTTTTAATTTTTTTAAGATATCTGTAAAAAAGTATATTCAAATATGCCGAACCTATTTTAATATTATTCTTTGGCACAAACAAAAACTCTTTAGTGGGGATTTTTTTATACCCGTAAGCCCTCTCATACCCTTCCACCCCTGCGGTGGTAGGGACAATCTGCATAAGCCCGAATGCCGGGATGTAACTTACGGCATACGGGTTAAAATCGCTCTCCGTTTTTATAATACCCAAAATCAGCGACCTTGATATATGAAAATTTTTAGATTCTTTCCGTACATACGGTAAATATCTTTTAGCCCTTATGTTTTGAGAATTTTTTGCAAGGTTAAATGTTACGTAATAGATTTTTTGATGTTTTACCCTGTAAGAGCGGAGCCTGTGTTTAATCAGCCATTTAGCATACCTGTTTGCCCTCCATTGATACAAAACCTCTTTTCCTTCAAAATCGTAAATCTGCCCCGCCAAAAAAGGTCTGCCTTTTAGTATTATCTTATCGCTGAAAAGATCCACACTTCTTGGGTCCTCAGGCATCAGCATCGTATTTACCAAAGCTTTTTGCAAAACCGTTTTATAATTTTTATCAATCGTCTCAACTCTGACATATCCCCTGTCAAAATTTATAATAGCCCTTGCTTTGTAATTGTTTGAATATTTTACCAATGTTTTGCTGCGAGGTTTTTTGGGATTTTCCCAAATACTTATGGCTTTGGTAAACTTTTTAACTTCCAAATCAAAATGTTTTATAAAATTTTGAATGTCTTTAGCCAGTGCATACGGATGGGTTAAATAGTAGTTTTTTTTACGTTTTACGTATGATTTTATTACTGATGAGGGGTTTTTTGAAACCACCGCATGAGCAATTGTCTGATAATCACTGACAGAACAACCGGATAGAAATAAAGCCATAACTATTATAAATTTTTTCATAAAGGAAGTATAGCAAATTGAGCCGGAATAAAAAGTTGCTAAGGTTTGAAGTTGAATGGTCAGAGCGGCGGGACTCGAACCCGCGACCTCTACCACCCCAAGGTAGTGCGCTAACCAAACTGCGCTACGCCCTGCTTACAAAAAGAAAATATAACAAAGCATCAACACATCCGGTGCCAGACACTTTATATGTAAATATAATGGCTCCGGCGAGAGGACTCGAACCTCTGACCCGACGGTTAACAGCCGTCTGCTCTACCGACTGAGCTACGCCGGAATGTGTTTAAAATTATAACAAAAAAAATGAAAAAATCAAGGACTATGTCCTATATTCCGCGTTTATTTTAACATATTCATAGCTTAAATCGCATCCGTAAGCGGTAAATTTTCCATCACCCATACCCAAATCCACATTAATACTGAAAGAATCTTTTTTCATAATCTTATGTGCTTTTTCTTCAACTTCGGAAGTCATTAAAATTTTACCTTTTTCATACAATGTAACATCGCCTATTTTAATAGTTATACTATTTTCGCTGCATTCTATACCGCTTGCGCCGACAGTGGAAGCAATTCTTCCCCAATTAGGGTCTTCTCCGAAAATCGCCGTTTTCATAAGAAGTGAATTTGCAAGGGCTTTTGCAGCGATTTTAGCTTCGTTACTGTCTTTAGCCCCGCTAACATTAAAAGCTACAAGCTTTGTAGCCCCCTCCCCGTCTCTTACTATATCTGTTGCAAGTTTTAACATAACCTGTTTTAATACCTCTTTAAAGGCTTCATTATCGTATGGAGCTTTACCCGTAGTCATTAAAAATACGCTATCGTTTGTAGAAGTATCGCCGTCTACACTTATTGCGTTAAAACTCTCTTCATTCACTTCACTAAGCAGTGTTTTCATTTCATTTTCGGGTATATTGGCATCTGTGGTTATAAAACATAGCATTGTCGCCATTTGCGGATTTATCATTCCGGCACCTTTTGCAACCCCGCCTATTTTAAATTTTCCAAACTCACCCTCAACTTCAAAAGCAATTTCTTTGTGAAACGAATCGGTTGTCATAATTGCTTTTGCAAATTTTTCTGAATTTTTCTCATTAAAATCAAATTTATCAATTCCGTTTTTAATTTTATCTTTATCAAGTCTTACACCGATAACTCCTGTTGAACTCATTATCGGGTTTTTAACTTCCGTTTTTTCCGCCAAATATGCCAATATTTCTTCAATATCCTTTATTCCCTCTTCTCCTGTCATTGCATTGGCGTTTTTGGAATTAGCCAAAATAAAATTAGTGGTTTTAATATCTTTTCTTAATACATATTTTAAAGGTGCCGCCTGAAATCTGTTTGTGGTGAAAAGATAAGCAACCTTCATTTCTTCATCGCTTCTTATATACCCTAAATCAAATCCCTCTTTTTTAAACCCTGCATTTACTCCTGAAGCATATATTCCCTCAACCGCACATACTCCTCCGCTAATTGGCGTAATTCTAAATTTTTTATCCATTTCTTCTCCCTTCGCAACTTCACAACTTATCTACTTCACAACTTCACAACTTATCTACTTCACAACTTCACAACTTATCTACTTCACAACTTCACAACTTTATATAAAATCAATCTCTTTTGGTTTAACCGAACTTCTGATAACCTTTCTTACTTTGCGCATATCTTTACTTGTTCCTATTACCAGCAATACATCGTTTGGTTTTAAAATTACGTCGCCTTTTGGTATCGGTATAAATTTACCGCTCTCTTCTTTAATCCCCACAACTGTTACGTTAAACAACTCCCTTAAATGCGCTTCTTTAAGTTTTTTATACGAAAGCCACGATTTTTTGCTTACGGTAATTTCTTCCAAATCAAGCGGCGTATCCACAGAATATACAAACTCTTCTAAAATATTTTTCACATCCGGGTCTACTGTCACGGCTGTCATTCTTTTTGCGATAAGTTTTGTTGGAGATAAAACTTCATTTGCCCCAAGCCTTAAAAGCTTTTCTATTTCTTCATCGGAATTTGCAACGGAAAGAATATAATAGGGATGTCTTTTTAAATCTTTTTCATATAATCTTACGCTGCTTATTACGGCTATATTATCCGTTACGTTTTTAGAAAGTGTAATAACGCCTCTTGCACTGCTTAAGAATGCTTTTTTAATTGCAAGGGTTGTATGCGGGTCGGCATTTATAAAATAGGGGTATTTATATTTTTTTGCAATTTTTTCCAACTCATCGTTTCTGTCTATTACCACAAAAGGTATATGCGCCTTTCTAAGTTCTTTAGTCAGTTCAATGGTATAATCGTTATGATAACAGATAACCATATGGTTTTTTAACCTTGCAATTTTATAAAGCATTCTGTTCTCCTTAAGCAGTGCTAACAAGCGACCTTTGTTTATAACATCCACAAGTATACCTACAGCATATGAAAAAACGGCAAAACCGGCAATAATCAAAAAGATTGTAAAAAGCCTTCCAAGCGGGGAAATGGAGGATATTTCACCAAAACCGACAGTGGTAAAAGTAATGCCTGTTTGGTATATGGCATCCATTAAAGAAAAATTATCTATCCAAATATAACCCAGAGTACCAAATAACATTATAAGAATTGTTAGTATAATAGGTGTTCTAAAAGGTTTTAGTTCACCCCATATTTCATAAGATAAATCAACCTCAGGTTTTGGATTTTTTTGCCAATGCAGAAATTTTGCAAGTTTCCTTAAGAATTCTCCTATGTAAGAGTCTTTATTCATATTGACCCCGAGAGGGGAGCTTTATACAGATTTTTTCAAGCTTCTAAGACAGCTTGTACAAATTTTAACTTTTCTTATTTCTCCGTTCATATCCAATCTAACGTTTTGGATGTTAGGGTTGAATTTATGTCTTGTTTTTCTGTTTGAATGGCTCACTCTGTTACCGAACTGAGGACCTTTACCACAAATTTCACATTTTCTTGCCATTGTAATTCCTTTATTATTTTTTAAGCGCTTTGATTTTTAAGTTTGAAATTATAGCAAAAAAAAAAGATTTTTGCTTTTAAATTTTTCCTTAAAAAAAGGAATTAGTGCAGCTCTTCGTTTAGTTTTACCTCGCGTCTACTTCTAAACGCCACCATTTTCCCTTTAGTAGTGTCAAATCTGTAATGAATTCCGTTAAGTCCCGCTAACTCTAAACCTTTGAAATACTCTTTATATTCGGCATTCCATTCAGGATTAACTTCTTTAATTTTTTCAAATTCATCTTCACTTATCCAGATTTTAGTACCTTCAAGTACTGCAATACCTGCATCCACGATACATCCGTCACCCAAAGGTATACCCGTTACACTGTTTGCCCCAAGAAGCGTGTTTCTTCCAATTGTAATCGGATTTCCGTTTGTCCCGCTAAGTACCCCAAGAATCGAAGCACCACCTCCGACATCCGCACCTTCTTTTACAACCGCACTTGAGCTAATTCTTCCCTCAACCATTACAGGACCTTCGGTTCCGGCATTGAAGTTAATGTAACTAGCTCCCGGCATTACCGTAGTACCCGCCGCAAGCTGAGCCCCCATTCTGACCTTTGCGGTATCGAGGATTCTTGTATTGTCATCAGGTATAATATGTGAGAGGAATCTTGGAAATTTATCCACATATTCTATTTCCGGATACGCATCTTTTAGTTTAAGTTCTATTTCGTTTTCCCTTAAATAATCAAGCTCAATCGGAACGTTTCCTACCCACGCACAGTTTGTAAGCACTCCAAATGCTCCATTTAAATTTATACTTCTTAAAGGAACTTTTCTTTGAGAGAGTGCATACAGTTTTAAATAAACGGCTTCTACGCTTTTTGGAGCTTCATCTTCAAACAAAAAGCAGATTCTGTAATTATCCATAACCTCATCATCGAATATCTCTTTTAAAACTTTTAAAACCTGAATGTTTTTGTGTTTATCTCCTACAGCTTCATTTACAAGCTCATCTCCAAAATAATTTAATGCCGTTTCAACAAACTCTTTAGTAATATCAGCAACGAACTCACTTGAATCAAAATCAACTTCAATACCGGTTTCAAACAGACTTTTTATAAACACTGCGGCAGTTGCGAAATTTTCATTCCAATTGATTAAGGGATATGTAGCCTGAAGAACTTTGTTGCGGTTAACCTGACCGAAATCAACTCTGGCAATCCCGAATGCCAAAGGCTTTTTATATCCTTGTATGTTTTCTACAAGATTTTCAAACATATTTTGTCCTTTTTTACTTGAATTATATCAAATTTAAGTTTTTATTTACTCCACCGTAACCGATTTGGCCAGGTTTCTTGGCATATCCACATCATTACCCATTCTTATTGCAACTTCTAATGCCAACAGCTGAGTTATTACCATCATTTCAAAAAATTCAACCATAGGATGATTGCTATCTTTAATTTTAAGAAAATCATCAGTCATTTCAATATATTCGCTTGAAACGGTTAAAACGGTTGCATCTCTTGCCACAAGTTCTTCTATATTTGATTTGGTTTTTTCATAAAGTATGTTTTTGCTAAGAAGCGCTACAACAAACAATTCCGGGTCAGCCAAAGCAATAGGTCCGTGCTTCATCTCACCCGCAGGATAACCTTCCGCGTGGATATAACTGATTTCTTTCAACTTCAAAGCCCCTTCCAGTGCCAAAGGATAAAATATATCCCTTCCTATAAAGAAAAATCCGTGCCCGTGAAGGTATCTTTTTGAGAGTCTTTTGATTTTTTCGTGTAAAGCACTGTCAACTTTTGTAGCATTAATTGCTTCATTAATAGCTTCAAATTCATTTATATTACCAAGATAATTACTTAGCATCCACAATGTCATAACCTGCGTCGCAAATGCTTTTGTGGAAGCCACTCCCTTTTCTATTCCGGCTCTAAGCAATATCGTTTTATCCGCCGCTCTTACTATTGAAGAATTATCCACATTGCATAAAGCAAGTGTCTTAAGACCTTTTTCTTTTGCCATTTTAAGGGTTTCTAAAGTATCGGCAGTTTCACCGGACTGGGAAATAACCACAAACAGAGTGTCTTTTGTCAAAAGAGGCTCTCGGTATCTAAGCTCGCTTGCGACTTCCACATCAACTTTGATTTTTGCATTTCTCTCAATCAAATATTTTCCAACAAGTCCTGCATGATAACTAGTCCCGCAAGCGCTAATTATTATATTGTTAATTCCTTTAAAAAACTCTTTATCAACTTCATCAAATTTTATACCCTCTTTAGTATTTCTGCCCAAAGTCGTTTCTTTTAAAACATCAAACTGTTCGTATATCTCTTTTTCCATATAAAACCGAAATCCCTGCTTTTTAGCCGACTCTTTGTCGCTTGGCAAATCTTTAAATTCAGGAGAAATGATTAAATTTTTATTAAAAATATGAATTTCATTTTCACTGACATATCCGTATTCACCATCTTCTAAATAATGGGCATATTTTGCATAACCTATTAACGGCGCGTCTGAAGAGGCAAAATAGATACCTTTAGAGTTTTTTGCAACTATCAGGGGTGAGCCTTTTTTGGCAAAAAATATTTTATTCGGGTCCTTTTTTGTTATTAAAAGTATTGCATACGCACCTTCTATTTTTTCAACCGTTTTTTTAAATGCTTCAAACGGGTCGCCATTACAATAGTATTCAAACAGCTTAACTATTACTTCCGTATCTGTCTGAGATATAAAGTTAATGTTTTTTTCTTCTAAAAATTTTTTAATTTCCTGATAATTTTCAATAATCCCGTTATGGACTACCGCACTAAACTGTCCCGTATGAGGATGTGCGTTTATTTCGGTGGGTTTTCCGTGAGTCGCCCATCTTGTATGTCCGATTCCAAGTTTCACGTCTTCAAATTTTATATTATCCACTTTTCTTTCAAGATTTTTCAGTTTTCCTACCGCTTTTATAACTTTTAATTCCTTATGGTCAATAACGGCTATACCGGCACTGTCATATCCTCTGTACTCAAGTTCTTTAAGACCTTCTATTAAATATTTCTGAGGAGATTTAACACCTATACATCCTACAATTCCGCACATTATTTAAAATCCCTTTCATAAAAGTAGTTAGTGGCTTCTACAAATCCTTTTACACTTCCGCAGTCAAATCTTTTTCCTTTAAATTTATAAGCTATTACCATGCCTTCCTTTGCCTGTTTTAATAAAGCGTCGGTTAACTGTATTTCCCCGCCACGTCCCGGTTTTGTAATTTTTAAAAGATCAAAAATATCCGGCGTTAAAATATACCTACCAATTATAGCCAAATTGCTCGGTGCTTTGTCAATATCCGGTTTTTCCACCATATCATCCACCATAAATACACCGTTTTCAATCTCTTTACCGGAAATTACCCCGTATTTGTTTACTTCGTTTTCAGGCACTTCTTCTATCGCTACAATAGTACATTTGAATTTGTTATATAGTTTTACCATTTGAGACAAAACATCGCCTTCACATAAATCATCAGCCAAAACTACCGCAAAAGGATTGTTTCCTATTAACGGTTCACCTGTTAAAACCGCATGTCCAAGACCCAGCATCTCTTTTTGCCGCACATAAGTAAAAGTACACCGGTTTATCATTTCATTCGTTTCGTGAAGAAGTTTGGATTTACTAGAGTCTTTTATCTTTTCTTCAAGTTCAGGACTGAAATCCAAATAATCCTCAATCGCCCTTTTGTTTCTTCCTGTTACAAAGCCTATTTCATTAATACCGGCATTCATACACTCCATTATTCCGTAATGAATAAGCGGTTTATTAACTATGGGAAGCATTTCTTTCGGTACAGATTTTGTTGCAGGTAAAAATCTTGTCCCATAACCTGCGGCGGGAAATAAAGCTTTTTTAATCATTAATTCTCCTTTAAATCACATTTTAATGCAAGGTCTATAAGTTTTTGTGCAAGTTCCTTACTTTTATCAATTACGTAAACATTATGGTTTGAGTAAAATTCTTTCTCAACATCGGAATCCGTAAGCACTATTATATTCAAATCCGGATTGACATCCAAAATATTTTCAACAATCATATGGGTATGGTCTTCATTTTGCGTTGTAATAATAACGGCACTGGCATCTTCTATGTTTAAACTTTCAAGCACTTTTTTATTTGCCGCGTTTCCAAATATTACATTATCTCCGTTTTTGAGCCCTTTTTTAACTTCTTCTATCTGTTTTTCAACCGCAATGTAAGGTATTCCCGCACTTGTAAGTTTTTTTGCGACTCTTTGCCCGATTTTATCATAACCAATAAGAATAATATGTCCGGCTACTTTAGCCGGGGCTAAATTAAATTCTTCAAATTCCTGTATGTCTTTATCAAAAATATCGGCGATTTTATAAATATACCTGATTATAAACGGCGTTAAAACCATTGAGATAACAGTAGCAACGACTAATTTTTGCAGCAAATTGTTTTCCACTAAAGCATATTTACCCATTAAAGCAAAAATAACAAAAGCAAACTCACCGATTTGGGAAAGCGTAAACGCCGTTTTAACAGCTATACGGTTATGTCGGACGAAATATTTGAGCATCATATATATAACACCTGCTTTTGCAGACATAAACGCCACAGTCATCAAAAGAATAATAAACATATTATGAATTACAAAATTTATATCAACCATCAGTCCTACGGATATAAAAAACACTCCCAGAAGGATATCCCTAAAAGGTACCAAATCGGCTTCAATCTGGTATTTGTATTTAGTTTCACTAAGAATCATACCGGCCAAAAAAGCACCTAAAGAGTAACTAAGCCCGAAAAAATGCGCAATTTCTGCCGCAGTTAAAACGACAAGCAAAACGGTTGCAATAAATATTTCGTCCGATTTGGTTTTTGTGGCGTGTGATATTGCAAAAGGCGCTATGTATTTTCCGTAAATCCATATAAATATGCCAAGGGCTGCAAATCCTCCGAGCGTTTTTAAAACAAGCTGCGTTAAATTGGCGTCTTTGTTTACAATAATGGAAATTGCAATAAGTATCGGAATTACCGCAATATCCTGAAAAAGCAAAATCCCAAGAGATATGCGCCCGTAAGGCTTTGAAATTTCCCTGTTTTCGTTTAAAAGCTTTAATACTATGGCGGTAGAACTAAGCGCAATAGCACTTCCCAAAATAAACGCTATTCTTACATCAACCCCCATAAAAAGCCAGAAAAAAAGACCGAAAAAGCCTCCCACAAATGTCATTTCGGCAATACCGAAACCAAAAACCTCTTTTTTCATGGACTTTAGTTTTTCGGGTGAAAATTCAAGCCCGATCATAAACATCAAAAACACTATACCCATTTCGGCAATGAGCTCAATGGTGTGCTTGTCGATATGAAAAATATTGCTGACTATTATCCCTGTAAAAATATAACCGATAATCGGAGGAATTTTATACTTTGCAAAAGGAATATTAAAACTAAGGGCTATAAAAAGTAAAACTATAACAATTAAAACCGGACTAACCATGTAAAGCCTTAATAATCACATTTCTTTCTCTTGGCCCGTCAAATTCCACTAAAAAAATTCCCTGCCATTCACCCAAAACTATTTTAGCATTTTCAATTATAAGTGTAAGATTGCTTCTTAAAAAAGCGGCTTTTAAGTGTGCTCTTGCATTTGTATGTGTATAATCCCTGTATGGAACAATATCTTTCAACATCCCAAGCAGCTCCCTTCTCAGAGTTGCATCACTCTTTTCAAATATTATTACACTTGCGGTGGAATGCGGACAAAACACCGTCACAATACCGTCTTTAACCCCGCTTTTTATAACAGCTTCCTTAATCTCTTCGGTTATATCTATTACTTCAGATTTATAATTGGTCTTAAATTTCAGTTTCTGCATTCATTCTCCTTTCATAAGCTAAAAGCTTAAAGCACAATATATGTAATATTTTTTCAATTCTACATTGTCACTTTTCACTTTTCATTTTTCATTTTTCACTATTCATAAACTCTTTCAAAAGCTTATATTCTCTTTTATCAAAATATCTGGTTTTTCCCGTAGGAAGCGCATTTAAACTCACCCATCCGTAAGAGAGTCTTTTGAGGTCTAAAACTTCGCTTCCGAAATGTGCAAAAAACCTTCTAAGCTCCCTATTTTTACCTTCACCTATTGCGACTTTCAACGTTGAATATTTAGGCGAATTTTTTATAATCTGTGCGCTTAAAAATGGTTTTAGTTTCATTTTTTTAATTTCACTCTCTTCATGAGCCCCCGCATCGCCCACCTCAACACCGTTTTGCATAGCCTCTATCATTTCATCGGTTATTTCGCCTTTTATCTTAAGTTTATAAACTCTTGGAAGATTCGAATTCATAAGCGCATGCGCGACTTTCGGGGAATCGGTTAATATTAAAAGCCCCTCGCTGTTAAAATCAAGCCTTCCCACAGGTATAAAATGCCTGTATTTTTTCGGCAGAGAGTCATATATTGTTTTCCTTCCCCTGTCGTCTTTTTTTGTTACAAGCTCTCCTCTTGGCTTATTATAAACTATACATGTGTATTTAGTGCTTTTTTTAACTGGTCTATTATTAACGGCAACTTTATCACCCTCCTCCACTTCAAATCCGGGTTCTTTTATAATTTTGCCGTTAACTTTTACACGCCCGTCAAATATAAGCTTATCCGCTTCTCTTCTACTGTAAGTCGTATGATGACTTATAAATTTGTTTAATCTCACATTAATCCTTTAGTATATTGGTTATTAATGTTTTTAATTTTAAATTTTACATTATCCACCCCGCCATTTTTCAAATGGCCGGGTTCGCTGCGCTCACTTTTCACTTTATTTTATCCCAGCCTCTACAAGATTATGAATATGTATAACTCCCACTATTTTTCCGTTTTCATCGGTTACGGGTAAAAACTGAATTTTGTTATCTTCCATAAATTTAAGGGCATCCGCCGCAAGCACCTCTTTTGAAATTGTTTTAGGGTTTAATGTAGCAAAATTAATGGCTTTTTCTTTTAAATCGAATTTATCGCTCATCATAGCCCTTCTCAAATCTCCGTCACTGAGAAGCGCTTTTACTTTATCACTATCTAAAAACAAAACATGCCCTAGTTTGCCCTCTGTCATTTTTATAATAGCTTCCTGAAGCGTGTCAATTTCATTTGCAACCGGAAAATCTGTTTTCATTAAATCTTTTACTTTGACAAACAGTTTTTTGCCAAGACTTCCCCCCGGATGAAACGAAGCAAAATCCTCTTTTGTAAAATTTCTTTTTTTCATAAGACACACCGCCAAAGCGTCTCCCATCGCCAACGTCAATGTTGTTGAGCTAGTCGGCGCTACATTTAGGGGACAGGCTTCTTTGTTTACGTGAATATTCAAAACACAGTCCGCATATTTCGCAAGGGTAGAATCTTCTCTTCCCGTCATAGCTATTAAAGGCACTTCAAATCTTTTAATATGAGGCAGTATTTTAATAAGCTCTTCACTCTCCCCCGAATAGCTTATGGCAAGTACGCTGTCATTTTTTGTTATCATACCAAGATCGCCGTGCAGGGCTTCTGTAGGATGGATAAAAAAACTCGGCGTCCCGGTGCTTGCAAGGGTTGCAGCTATTTTAGAGCCTATAAGCCCAGATTTTCCCACTCCGGTTACAATCAATTTACCTTTAGTATTGTATGCTATTTCTACGGCTTTGTCTATTCCTTCCACACTTGCGTTTAAAAGCTCGTTAGCTTCTGTTTCAAGCACTTCTTTTGCTATTTTTTTAAAATCCACCTGTTTCCTTTTTAAATAAAATTATATCAAAATCGGTGTTACTTTTTCACACACACAACAAGTTCCAATATTTTAAAATGTAACAATTCGTAAAATAAAGCGTTATAATTCAAACAAAAAAGGATTGCCATGAGTTTTATAGAAGAATACAAAAAACACACCCAAGAGAGAGCTAAACTTGGAATTCCGCCACTTCCTCTAACAGCCGAGCAGACTGCCGAACTTGTCGAACTTTTAAAAATAGTGCCTATCCCCGAAGAAGAATATTTAATGGATTTATTCCTAAATCACATCAACCCGGGAGTTGACGATGCAGCATATGTTAAAGCCGCATTTTTAAACGACATTGTTCAGGGTAAAGCTTCAAGCCCTGCCATTTCTAAAAAAAGAGCGGTTGAAATCCTTGGGACTATGCTTGGAGGATATAACGTAAAACCTCTAATCGACGCACTAAACCACGAAGATGAAGAAGTGGCACAGGAAGCTGCAAACCAGCTTAAAAATACACTGTTAGTATATGACGCATTCCATGATGTTGAAGATTTGGCAAAATCCGGTAATAAATATGCAAAAGAAGTACTTGAAAGCTGGGCAAATGCAGAGTGGTTCACTACTAAACCTAAACTTCCTGAGAGCATTAAAGCCGTAGTATTTAAAGTACCGGGCGAAACAAATACCGACGACCTTTCACCTGCAAGCGAAGCGTTTACAAGAAGCGATATTCCACTTCACGCACTTTGTATGCTAAAAGCAAAAATGCCGGATGCAATCGAAAAAATCCAAGAACTTAAAAAAACGGGACATCCCGTAGCATTCGTTGGTGATGTTGTAGGTACGGGAAGTTCAAGAAAATCTGCGGCAAACTCAGTAATCTGGCATATAGGTGAAGAAATTCCGTATGTGCCAAACAAAAAAAGAGGCGGAATTGTAATAGGCGGCGTTATCGCACCGATTTTCTTTAACACGTGTGAAGACGCCGGAGCGCTTCCGATTGAAGCACCTGTAGAAAAACTTGAAATGGGTGATATTATAGAAATTAGACCATATGAAGGAAAAATCCTTAAAAACGGCGAAGTTGTAAGTGAATTCGAACTTAAACCAAACACACTTCCGGATGAAGTACAAGCAGGAGGAAGGGTTCCGTTAATTATCGGTAAAAACTTAACTAAAAAAGCAAGAGAATCTCTTGGAATGGAGCCTGAGAGCGACATCTTCACAAGACCTGCCCAGCCTAAAGAGAAAAAAGGCGTAGGATATACACTTGCTCAAAAAATAATCGGACGTGCCTGCGGAATGGAAGGTGTAAGACCCGGAATGTATGTTGAGCCTACCGCCACAACTGTTGGTAGCCAGGACACAACGGGTGCTATGACAAGGGACGAAATTAAAGAACTAGCGGCGCTTGGATTTAACGCTGATTTGGTAATGCAGAGTTTCTGTCATACAGCCGCTTATCCAAAACCTGCCGACATTAAACTGCATCATACATTGCCTGCGTTTATTACCTCTAGAGGCGGTGTAGCGCTTAGACCCGGCGACGGTGTTATCCACTCTTGGCTTAACAGAATGATATTACCTGACACGCTTGGGACGGGAGGAGACTCTCATACAAGATTTCCAATTGGTATCTCATTCCCGGCAGGTAGCGGACTTGTAGCATTCGCAGCAGTTACCGGAAGTATGCCTCTAAACGTACCTGAAAGTGTTTTAGTTAGATTTAAAGGTGAACTTCAGCCCGGAATCACTCTAAGAGATTTAGTTAATGCAATTCCGTATTTTGCAATTAAACAAGGACTATTGACTGTTGAAAAGAAAAACAAAAAGAACGTATTTAACGGAAGAATCTTAGAAATCGAAGGTGACATCATAAGAAACCTTACAATCGAACAGGTATTCGAACTTGCGGACGCTTCTGCGGAAAGAAGTGCGGCAGCATGTACTGTAGATGTTAGCGAAGACCAAGTAGCCGAATACTTAAAATCAAATATAAAAATGCTTGAAGCTATGATTGAAGCGGGATATGAAGATAAAAGAACAATTCAAAGAAGAATTGATAAAATGAAAGCATGGCTTGATAAACCTGAACTTCTAAGAAGAGATAAAGATGCTGAATACGCAGCCGTAATTGAAATTGATTTAAATGAAATTACTGAGCCTATCGTAGCATGTCCAAACGACCCGGATGACGTTGCTACAATCAGTGAAGTTTTAGCCGATTCAAACAGACCTCATAAAATCGACGAAGTGTTTATCGGAAGCTGTATGACAAACATCGGTCATTATAGAGCAGCGGGAGAAATACTTCAGGGTGAAGGTCAGGTGCCGGTTAGACTATGGATAGCGCCTCCTACAAAAATGGATAAAGAACAACTTACAGAAGAAGGATATTACGCAATATTCGGTCAGGCGGGTGCTAGAATTGAAATTCCGGGATGTTCGCTTTGTATGGGTAACCAGGCAAGGGTTGCAGACAACGCAAACGTATTTTCAACTTCAACAAGAAACTTTGACAACAGAATGGGTAAAGGTGCGAAAGTTTACTTAGGAAGTGCGGAACTTGCAGCGGTAACGGCTCTTCTTGGTAGAATTCCTACAAAAGAAGAATATCTTGAAATCGTAGAGAAAAAACTTGCAGGTAAAGAAGATAAAGTTTATAAATACCTCTACTTCCACACAATGCCGGAAGATTATGTAAGAAAAATGCTGAGCTTAACGCTTCAGTAATTTTTCTTCTTTTTTTCTCAAAATAAATATTTGTTTCAATACAAAAATCCAAACAGCCAAAGAGGAATTTTGTTATCACTTCCTATTTCTATATCATCAATGGCCAAATATGCGTTTTTAATATCTTTTATCTGTTTAAAAGTTTTGTTTTTTCCTCCAATCTCGATTGTGTATTTATTATCAATAATATAATCTCCCTGTTTTGAATATCTGATGTTGTGATTTTGAAGTTGTGAAATAAAAAAGCTTTCTCTTATTGAGCCTTTGTTTCGATTAGCGCACAGAGCATTAAAAAGATTCGGATTATCAAGCAAAACTTTATCCGGCTTTTGAAAGAGTGCGTTTCCTTTTTTATTATAATAAAGAAGATGAATAAGCTTTCCTTTATTTAAAGCATCAATATAATTATAAAGAGTTCTTACGTTTATTCCCATCTCTTTTGAAATAGTCGTAACGTTAAAATTACCGGGAGGATTTTCACAGAGTAAAACAAGCATTTTTTTAAGAATATGTATATTTCTAATGTCAATATTAAATAAATACAATAAATCACTCTCAATTGTTTTATTAATAACCTCAACTAATTTGAGTATAAAACTCTCTTCAGTGCTTGTTAAAAAAAACGGATAAGCCCCGTATTGTAAATAGTTTTCAAAATATTTAATCGGTTTAATTTCCGAGATTATATTAAATGCGATTTCTTCGTGGTTTTGTAAAATTTCTTCGAATAAAAAACTGTTAAATTTTTCTTTTAAACTTAACTCTAAAAATTCTCTAAAAGACAAAACAGGCACATCATAAATAACAGCACGTCTGCTTAAATCGCTGCTGCTTATTGCAATAGCGGACGAACCGGAAAAAACAACCTGAATATCAAAAAAATCATATATTGTTTTTAATTCTCTTTCAAAATTTTTCTTATAATGAATTTCATCAAAGGCAATTATCTTAACGTCTCTTTTATGAGCCTCTTCAACAATATCAAGTAAAGTAAATTTTTCAACAATAGGATTATCAAGAGAGATATATAATTTTTCATTTAAAGGAAAAGAGAGTGAATTCAGGTATTGATGAATTATAGTAGTTTTACCAACCCCTTTTGCGCCTTTTAAACCTATCATTTTTTCTTTAAAGTTGATTTTGTTAAAAATACTTCTTTTATATTCAGGTGTTTTTGAAGAGAGAAAAAGGTTTGAATAGTATTTTATTTTATCAAACATATTTATTCCTTGTATTATGGTACAAGAAAATTATACAAAAGTTTGCATTAAGTTGCAATTTTCTCTTTTTTCTATTTCAGATAAATATCTTTAATACCTTTAAAATAAAAGAAAAAATCAAAAAGAGGTAACAATAAAATACTGCACAAATCCTATAATACCTCCAAGGGCGGCACCGGCGAAATTTATAAAATTAAAATGCTTTTTCATAAGCGAAAACAGCATATCCTCAAGCGTTTTTTCATCAAAAGAAGCCACTTTTTCTTCCACTATTTTATCAATATGTGCTTTTATAAAAATCTGGGGAACTTCTTTTTCCAAAAAATTAAAAACTTCAGGTTTTATGATTTCTACAATTTTTTCACTTTGAATTATTTCATTTATTTTAACCGGAATTTCAAGCTGGATTAAAATGTTTTTTAACATATCTTCGCTTATCAGGGAAGCAAACATTGAGAATTTCTCTTCCACCACTTTTAAAATAATTTTCGTAAATTTGTCCGCCATTTCTTCTTTTGAAATAAACTCCGTTATTTCTTTACTGCTTAATTCTTTAATCTTTTCATCCAAAAACTTTTCAATCTCCTCCCTGACTTCCGGGGATGTTACGATTTTAAGAATTTCTTCTTCACTTAAAATATATTCTTTAACAGTATTTCCGACTTTACAGGCTAACGATTTTTTTTCTCTTGGTATAACCCCTTGGGGAAAAACGGTCAAATCGCCTAATTTAACAGGCTTATACGGTCTGAATAAAAGCTTTATAGCTACGTAATTAGTCACATATCCTATCAAAGCCCCTATTCCCACACTGGTCGATAAAACTATAATATTCATAATGCTCCTTTAAAATAAGCTAAAAACATAAAACGCAAAGCTTAAAGCAAAATTTGTTATTAGTATATCGGTTTTAATTTTCCATTTTTTACCATATTTAACCTTCTTTCACTTTTTTTCCCTCCCCCGCCATTTTTCAAGCGGCCGGGTTCGCTGCGCTCATTTCACCCTCTTTCACCTTTAATCTTTAATCGGCTTTATATTCATAACTTCACTTAAATAGAAAAATCCTCCTCTAAGCTCAACCGCATCAAGACCCGCTTTTTTAACTATTTCAAGGGCATGTTTTATATTTACACCTCTTAAGTCCATAATTCCGTATTTTTTGTTTTTATCAAGCATTAAAAGTTTACTTGCAAAATATTCATCAAAAGGAATATGAATGGATTTGGCATTTTACCGTAAATTTCAACTTCTTCCTCATCTCTTATATCAAGTATTGTAATCTTTTCTAAAAGTTCGTATGTCGGAAAATCGTCCGCCCTTGGAGAACGTTTTTCTTCCCCTAACTTAAGTTTTCTACCTTTCATAAAAAAATCAAACAAAATTTACCTTTTTTCTACAATTTTATCAATTCAAAACCCATAATTCAACATTCAACATTATTCAGTTATATCTTCCCACCTAAGTCTATCACCCTTTTTTAAATCCTTACACGCTTTTTTACCGAGAATTTCAGGCAGGTATTTTGGATGAAGCCCAAATCCCGGACGTATTGAGCGGATATTTTCTTTACTAAATGTTTCGCCTTTTTTAATGTCTTTTACCACATAAAGACTTCTTGCAAACTGACGCCCTC
>Ga0256836_1000292_pt1 | contig 28755 bp, 43 predicted proteins | sample 4561380metaG_FD_185974 | JGI IMG/M metagenome (GOLD analysis project Ga0256836, IMG submission 185974) | Hydrothermal vent microbial communities from Guaymas Basin, Mexico - 4561-380 | ecosystem: Environmental > Aquatic > Marine > Hydrothermal vents | place: Mexico: Guaymas Basin | collected...
CTTGGCAACCTTCGTGAGAATATCGGGCAAGTAGTATACAAAGCTATAACTCCCTTGTTGGAGAAGTTATCTGACCTTGCCGTGAGGTTTAACAACATGAGCCCGACTATCTCTAAAGTTGTGGCACAGGTAGGACTATTTGCCAGTGCACTCGGTATGGTTGCTGGACCGTTGATGACTGTTATTGGCAATATGAAGCAGCTGGCAACAGTTGTAACGAACTTTGCAAAGGCAAATCCATGGGTGCTGATAATAACCTCACTCGTGGCATTGGGAATAACACTTTACAAGACAAACGAGGACTTTCGCAACTTTGTAAACTCACTGATAGCACGGGCGAAAAAGGGGATAGACTATATCCACAATAACTGGGGAAAGATAGCAGATACCGTAAAAAGGACCTTTGAGAGAGTTAAACAGACTGTGCTTACGATACTTCAGCCTGTGTTAGACCTTGTAAAGGTGTTATTCGGAGAAGTAGTCAGCTGGACGCAGGAGAACTGGCCGTTGATACAGAAGACGATACAAACCGTGATGAATGCTATTCAGACTGTGATACAGACAGTCTTAGGTATTATTAGGGCATTCTGGGAGAAACACGGGGAAACGATAAAGAAGAATACCCAGCTCGTGTGGGATAGCATCAAGCTTATCGTTGAAACAGCGCTTAAGACTATTTTAGGTATCATCAAAGCGATAATGCAGGCTATCAACGGGGACTGGAAAGGTGCATGGGAGACGGTCAAGGCTACACTCAAGAATGTTGCCACGGCACTCGTGCAGATAGCAAAGAACCTCTGGACGGCAATAGTGAATGGCATAAAGGCGGTAGGGCCCGAACTACTTAATGCCGTGAAAAGCATCGCCCAGGCTATCAAAGACCTCTTCGTGAACCTTGCAAAGGAGGCTCTACAGTGGGGCAAGAATCTCATCAAGAACTTTATCAAGGGTATCAAGAGCATGATAGGGGCTTTGGAGGACGAAGCAGAAGGAGCAGCGGATACGGTAGGTAGTTATCTCGGTATTCATTCACCAGCCGAAAAGGGCCCAATGAGCGACGCCGACAAGTGGATGCCGAACCTAATAAAGATGATGTCGGTGCAGTTGCGGGTAGAAGCGGACAAGAAGCTCAAGCCCGCCGTTGAAAGGGTGGCAAAGATTATCAAGCTACCTGTAGAACCTATCGCCCCTAAACTCCCAATGGCTCCCACCACGCCAATGACGAGGATAACTCCCACCATAACCCCACAACCTGTTGCTACAAGGCGAACCACAGAGACCAATACAGGCGAGCTGGCAAATGCTGTATATCAGGCGGTAGTGAGAGGCATGGAGACGACAAGGACTACAGGAGCCACAAAGGGTGAGATAGTCTTGCAGATAGACGGCCAGACCTTTGCAAGGTTGATATACGATTATCTGCTTGCCGAGAGCAAGCGTAGGGGCGTGGAGGTGGTGCCAGTATGATAGCCATCAACGGTATCACTTTACCTGAGCCTGTGAGTATACAGACAAACGACGAGGATATCATCAAGAAAAGGACAACAGCAAGCGGTAGAATAGTCATAGACTATATTGCCACCAAGAAGGTTGTCAATGTTGTCTGGGGAACACTTACCGATGCAGAGGCACAACAGATTATCAACACCATAAATGCTAACAAACCTTTCTTCACCCTTGAGTTTACCGATGCAGGAGGCACGGCAACCATCACGGCCTATGCCGAGAAGATACAGCGGAGCATTAAAAGCGTATACGGTGGCGAGATAATCTGGGCTGGTATGCAAATCACCTTTAGGGAGCGATGAGCTATGCTACCGGTTAGTGCTGAATTTACCAACGCCATTACAAGCGACTATAGAGTTATCAAGGGGCGTATCATTGTGGACTACGAAGGACCATATACCACGAGCACCTTCACGGTCTCCAGCGATGATGCCGACCCGCTCTTTGATGTCAACCAGACGGCGGACGCCATCACGGAGACGACATTCAAGATAGCCGTATTGGACGGCACATGGCAGTTAGGCACAGACCACCTGTATTCACCGTGGATACAATCGGGCTGGTGGACTGCCTCCGTTTGTGATGCTACAGGTGTCTTTGCCACTACTCCGACCTTGACCGTGCAGATGGAAGACCGCACCATTACGCTCTTGCAGGTTGTCGGCGACACCGCTAAGGGAGAGTATCCCGTAGACTTTACTATCCGCCTTTACGACTTCTACGGCACTCTTCTACACGAGGAAGTCGTGACAGACAACGCTCAGGTGGTGTGGCAGAAGGCGGTGACTGTCAACGGGGTCTACAAGGCGGAGCTGATACTGCAAAAGTGGAGCCAACCCAACACAAGAGGTAAGATTACCGAATTCATCAGCCCCATCCACGAGGTCTACGAGGGAGAGGACATCATCGTGATGGAACTCACAGAGGAGCGTGAACTGTCGCAGGCGACGCTTCCAGTTGGCAACATATCCATGAATGAGTTGCGGGTGACCTTGTATAACGATGGGCACTTCAACTTGGATAACACCAGCTCGGTGCTCTACGGTCGCCTGAAGCCTAACTGCCGAGTTATGGCGTGGGTCGGCGTGGTCAAAGCCGACAACAGCACCGAATGGGTGCCCCTTGGGGTCTTTTGGACTACCGACTGGAAGGTGGACGAACAGAACCTCACGGCAAGTTTCACGGCAAGGGACAAACTACAGCGTCTGGCGGATAGCCGTATCACACTGGGTATCTTGCAGGATACTACACTCTACGATATTGCAGAGGCTATCCTCACCGATGCGGGGCTGACACAGAGGGACTATGCCATAGATGACGCATTCAAGGATATCACGATACCATGGGCTTACTTTCCATCTACCACACACCTCAACGCCCTCAAGACGGTAGCAGGTGCAGGCTTGGGCGTTGCCTATGCCGACCGCTACGGCATTATCCAAGTCAAGAAGATAGGCGTGGGCGATACCACCAGCCCCGTGGCGACACTCACAGCGGACAACTACTTCCAGAAAGAAACCCCTCTTTTGCTGGGTAGTGTTTACACAAGAATACAGGTGCGAACACAGCCGATGGCACCCGATGTAGCACAAGAGGTATACAGAAGCCTTGAACCTATCACCGTTGGAGCTGGGGAGACTACAAGCACCACAATATTCTTCAACCAAGATGCCGTGATAAATCCTACTGCCACGCTGGAAGGGGCTACCAATACCACAATCACTGCCACCACATGGTATAGTTGGGGCGGTAGAATCACGCTCACCAACTCGGGAAGCACCGATGAGAGCGTTATCATCGTGGTGAACGGACAGCCTCTTACCGTGCAAGGGGCAGAGCTTGTTAGCCGTGAAGATGCTAAAGCGATAACTGACTATGGGCTTATTGTCTATCGCCTACCCAACAATCCACTCGTGCAGAGCCGAGCCATAGCAAAGGAGATAGCAGAGACCTTGTTAGCAAGCTACAAAGACCCGAAAAGAGCTGTAATAATCACCTGGGCGGGCAATCCTGCACTGGAGTTAGGCGATAAAATTAACATAGACGGTGTAGATAGCTACATCGTGAGGCAGGTTATCACCTATGACGGTGGACTTGCCATGCGAACCGAGACACGGAAGGCATAGGAGGTGAGAAGATGAGTATTACGGTGAAAACTGACTGGGCGTATGGGGATATACCCCTACCCGACGATTTTAATCGCATTGAGCAGAATATCTGGGACGTCTACCAAGCTAACCTTACTACGGCTACGGCGAATTACGCCTTAGAAAGTGCTACGGCTAATTATGCTTTGCTATCGGCAGACAGTTTAAAACTCGGCGGTTTAAATGCAACTGCATATGCCACACTTGGTGAAACGAATAGTGATTACAACCTGTGGAATGCTATGGCTATAGAGGTAGATACACGAAGCACAGCGATAACCTACGACGCAAGCGGTAATATATCCCTTGTAGAGGAGAAAGACCCCACCACAGGCGATGTTTATCGCTCTTATTCCCTATCCTACGACGCTAACGGCAATCTCATACAGGTAGTAGAGACTGCAGGTGGTAAGACTATCACCTACACACTAACCTACGATACTAACGGCAACTTGATATCCGTATCAAAGGAGGTGGTATAGCATGGGACTGGACGCTGCAATATTAGGTATGCTCAATAAACTACTAAATAAACCGACAGGCGGTGTGGACTGGGGGAGCCTTACACCCGTTGCCTTGCAGTATCCTACACAATACACAACACTTACGGAAAATGTCGAAACAGAGCTTATCAGTATTACCGGCACAGGCTACCTCATCGGCGTGCGATACTTTGCAAGAGAGATAAATACAGACCGCATAACAAAATTGCTATTCCGTCTGTATCTGGACGGCACACTGGTGGAGGAGTTTGATTGTCTTGCGGAATATGCCTATTGGTATACGGGCTCGTCTACGAACTCAAAAGGGGAAAACCCTGCTCGCAAAGATATGAATATGATATTTAGGTTTGAAAGTGAAGCTAAAATAGTTGTTTATGCAGAGGGGGATAGTCTTGAATCTGTGTTGGGGGCAGATATGTATGTATCGCTTGAGTAAGGAGGTGAGAAACGATGGCTTACGAAATACAGCCTCCGTATGTCTATGAAGTATATCAGAAAGGGAAAATAAAACTCAGACGGCTAGTGGACTGGGAGAAACAAATCAAAGCGGATATAGATTATGTGAAGGTAGGGGAAGAGGTATTGATTACGCCTTTCACGGTAAACTGGCAAGGTAAAAAGCTGGATATCCAGACGACTTATATCATCACGGCGAAGAATAAGGCACAGGGTATTATTACGCTAAAGAGCGAGGGTGAAAAAGTATCTTTCACACCTACAGAAGGGGGGGAGTGGGAGATTACTATCCGGGCAGATGATAAAACCTTAAAACCGTATGCCACGAGGTGGGAGATATGGTGATACTGCATATACAGAGTTATCAGAAAGATGCACGTGAACTGGCGAGACACATGGCTGAAGAGCTTAGGCAAAAGGGCTATATGGTGCAAGAACAACCGAGAGGCAACGCATGGGAATGTGTGTTGCATGTAGACGGCATAAACAATAAAGAAGCGAAACTCTTTGCTATGCGATATGAGTATGAACGAGGCAACCGAGTTGCGGACATAGATGTGTATATCCCGGTTGTTTCTTACCGAAAAATGAGCTGGCGAGACTTGCCGTATAATGCAAATAGAAGACAAGATATTATACGAAAGGGGGAAAGATAAATGTCTCCGAGCGATACGATAATACTCAAATTCTTTGACTACGGCGCCTTTGCAGTGCTGTTTTTTTACCTGTTTATGTATATGTTGCGGACCAATAAAGAGCGTGAAGAGAAGTATATCAACCTTATCCACGAGATGGCAGACAAGATGGAACTACTGAACGATATCGCCGAAACGCTCAAGGCACTTAAACAGGACTTAGACGACCTGCACGCTAAAATTGACCGCATAGAGCGGGAGATGTGGATGAAAGGAGGGAATGACGATGAGTAAGGTCATCGTGTTAGACCCAGGACACGGGGGACCCGACCCCGGGGCTGTAAACAATGAGCTGGGACTAAGAGAGAAGGATATTGCCCTTAAAATCGCAAAACAGACGGCAGAATATCTCAAGGGGCTGGGCTACGATGTTATCCTCACCCGAGACAGCGATAGGCATGTCTCTTTGCGGGAAAGGTGCGACATTGCAAACTACCACAACGCCGATGCCTTCGTGTCTATCCATTTGAACGGTGCGGATAATCCAAACGCACATGGCTTTGAAGTGTATCACTATCCCGGCAGCACAGAGGGGAAAAGACTTGCAGAGGCTATAGCCAAGCAGATGCAACAGCTCTCTAACCTTTACGGTGGATATGACTGGCGAGGCATAAAAACTGCTGAATTTTATGTTTTGAAACATACCAAGATGCCAGCCGTCTTGGTAGAAGCAGGCTTTATCACAAGCGATATGGACGCACGCTGGCTTATAGAGGACCATAATTATACCTATCCTGCCCTGTTTATCGCACAGGGCATAGACGACTATCTGAAAGGAGGGAAATAGTATGGATATTCTGTATACAGTTTTGCTTGGCCTATTCAAGGTGTTTATCGGCGTGCTGGCCGTATATATTTCTATGCTCTTTGCCGAGTATCTCAAACATTTGAAAGACAAAATCGGCAAAGACAAGTGGGAAGACCTTATGGAGATAGCCCGTGCCGTTGTAAAAGCAATGGAGCAGGTATACGGAAGCGGTGAAGGGAAAAAGAAAAAGGAACAGGCCATGAAGTTTCTTACCGAGCACCTACACCTTACACCTGAAGAGGCCGACAAACTAATAGAGGCGGCTGTGTTTGAACTCAATCACCTATGGGAGACCTTGCCTAAATAGACCACCATCAAATACCGAAACACCGTATGGGGCGGGGAAACTCGCCCCTGTTATAATTAAGTGTAAACAAAAGTTGACACTTATACCCCTTGACATGCTTGACAAGGTAGGTGTATGTGTTATAATTAAATTGTGAGAGATGAAAGAGAGAAGGACGACCTCAAAATACAAACACAGGGAGGCGATGAAGATGGCAAAATGGACTCGCAAAAACCCACTCGGGATACTCGCTATAGAGTGGGGCACATGGGAAGAGAAGGACGGGCAGGTTATTCTGCACCTGCCTGCAAAGATAAAGGTTAAATGGGTAGCCCGTATCAAGGGCCTTCACCCCAAATACGGGCTGGACCGTGAGTTTGTGGACTACGAGCAGGACCGCTTCACCTATCGTGTGCCAGAAGGCACACGCTTCGTAGAGATAGCCGAGTATGGTAGGAGCAGATATCTGCTTGCTCTTACCGATGATGGCAAAGTCTGGTGGACCGAGAAGAAGTATCTGCAGGAATACTTCAGACAGATACAGGCCCTATGAAGGGCTTGACATGAAACACATCTATGTGTTATAATTAAATTGCAAGGGAGGGAAAGGGCAAGACACCCCGACCCTCCCAAAGGGCCTGCCTGGGACCCTGCCTGCAAGGGCAAAACCCCACGGCGAGACAGGAACGCTCACAAGCGGGAACCTTGGGAACGGCTCCCCCACCGAGCCACGGAAGGGGAGGGCAAGGAGCCAACCCATAGGGGAGAACGAGGGGCTAAGCCCTCGTGGAATCAGCCCCGAGAAGGAACCGCTTGTGAGCTGCACGAGACCGGCTGGTTGTCTACCCTGCCGGACCACGAGGGGAGGGTAGGGAAAGGCAGGCTGGCAAGAGCACGCAAGGGACATAGCACTACGACACAGACCAAGAACGAGAAAAATCGGCTGGGACGGGGACGAACGGACGCCCCTCGGTGGAGTGAATGCCACCGACCCGCTCGTGTAGGGAAAAGACCTACACGGGTAAGACCTATCCGCACAGATATCACCTATCTATCCGCCCTCATATCCCCCTATATCCCCGTGCCACCCTCATACGGCACTTATCCCCTGCAGATACCCCATACAGCCCGCTACCCCTACAACGGCGGAACGACCTACAACTGATAAAGGGAGGCGACATGAGATGAAGCGTGTAGAGGTTTATCTCCACGAGAACGATGTGCCCTTCGTGGAGATAGAGGACGGCAAAGTGTATCTTCAGGAAGGGAATACTACTTACGAGTATCGTGCGGAGGACCTTGTCTCCGCACTGGAAACCCTTATGGCAAACATTGTCGGTGGCAGTGCCAAGAGACATCTTGCCACCGAGATAGCCGAGATACTGAAGGACTGGGACTGTGTTGCAGTTGCCAGAGACAACGAGGGCGATGTGCTTGTAGCCTTCGCCGACTCCATGCCCGACGCATGGAGAGACTGGGAAGAACTGAACGGATAAGAAAAACGGGGCTGGGCTATCCAGCCCCTCTTCGGGAGGCGATAGAATGAAAATAACCTTTATTGTGTATGCCACGCCCCGTAAGACAATCTTCCATGGGCAGTGGCGGTTTAGAAAATGGGCCAAGCATAAGGACGAGATACTTACCGCTATCGCAAACGCCACAGCACAGAAACACCATGCCGTAAAGATATATGTGGACGGCAAGGCTACAGATGCCGACCGCAAAGAGATATGGCAGGACATCTGGGATACGATAGACTACAGAAACTATTACAAGTCTACGACGGTGCGGGGCCACTACGAGCAGGGGCACCGCAACAATGTAGTGGTGGAACGCACCGTGAAGTATATCCGCAAAAACACCGAGTATCGCAAGCCTGCAAGATATAGAAGATATTATACGAGTGAGTATGTAAGTAAATATACGGAGTAGGTAGCCCCTACTCCGCTTAATATCACAGGGAGGCGATGAAGATGATTATCTACCGTGGTGAGACTAAAAGAGGCGGTTGGTGGTGGACGATAGACCTTGCCACCGCCAAGGCATACAACCATAAATTTGTGTGGGAAGCTGAGCTTCCCGACGATGCCAAGATTGTAGAACTGAATGGCTATGGCGTCTATCATAGCATAGTATGGCTTCGCAAACAGCACGGTTGGTTGGGACTTAAAGACCTTCTTACCAAAGAAGGCGTCAAGGTAGCCATCGTTGCAACAGAGGAGCGATGGAATAACATAGACTACGACACAGCAAAGAAATATGGCATAGACCTCTACCTCTACCCCACAGAAGGTGCTTTCTTTGTGCCTAACAACAAGTCATGGATGGTAGCAGATAGGCTGGTAGCCGAACATTACAGGAAGCTCGGCTACGATGCTATCAAATGGGACGACGATATTCAGATACTTAATAAGAATATCGTCAGGAACAAGAAGAGAATTATATGAAAAGGAGGCGATGTAAGATGAAACGCTACAACATTCGCCCCGTTGAAAGAGAGTTTAAATGGGGCAAGATGAAGGTGGTAGAACTCGGGGAAAAGGGAAGAGGAAGAACACTTACCCTTATCCCTTACCATGCACCAGAAGATGCCGAGTATCTCGCTCTTGCAACCACCCGCACAGGCAAGCCCAAAATTATCAAGGGATACGATGCAGAGGATAAATGGCTGGCCGTCTTGAGTGGTGCAGGCACTTACACAAGAGGAACACACGGCGATGTCTATGTGCCAATTGTCTATGCCGATAAGGTAAAGGTTATCGCAGATGGACATGGTGCATACGGCGATGCAGGCAGGATAGGTGGCTGGGAAGAGTATCTGGCAGTGGTAGAAGATAACACTTGGATACGTGTAGCACCCGCTGGTGGAGCAGGAAAAATACCCCGCTACTGGCTCTACTTCTCTGAGAATGAAGTTATCAGGATAGAGAATGAAGAAATGGATATATTCTTGGAACAGCACCCCGATGTGGAAGACCCTCGCCATTGGAAGAGAGTAAGACTTTCTTCTATCGGTGAAGGGATAGAGACCACAGAGTGGACGCAGTATAGATACATATATCAAGGTGGAGCGATAGACAGCGTGGAGACAGAGGGGACAGTTGGCTATAGTGTGCTGGAAATAGTCAAAACGCTGAAGAAATCAGAAAAGGCCGAAGCACAGGTTATACGCTGGGCCAAAGACGACACTATAGCCTACACGATAAAAGGTGATACATGGATACTGCCTGATGGTAGTGTCTGGGTAAAGATACACGACTCATGGAATAATGAAGATGTAGCTATAAAGATTAGAAATGGGGTAGGGGCTTAATGCCCCACCCCATAATAAAGGGAGGCGATAGTATGCATACAGATGAAGAGAAGGCTATCAAGGTTGTAAATCTTACATCTCACCCGCTTACATTCAGCTTCAGCGAGGGTGAGAATGCACCTGCTGACTTCGTGGTAGGGGTAGATGAGACCGTAAACATAGAATGGGACATCTACACAAAAGACTACTTTGGGGCCCAGATACAATACAAACGACCTATTATCACCGATGCCGTGCTGGATATTATCGCAAAGTATATCGGCATGGCCTATAACGACCGCAAGTATCTTTATCTCATCTATGTATCGCTACCGACATTGCAAGCGTTGAAGATGTCAGGTGCACCTTTGCACGAGGATAACTGGGTAATAGGTGTGGTAGAGAGTGCCACACCGAGGGGTAGTAAGAGGAAGATAGCAAAAGCCTATGTGATATCCACGATGTAGGAAACAGGGCGGGCTATATGGCCCGCCCATACACCTATATGTAAAGGAGGCGATGAAATATGATTATTTACGAAGATAATTATATCACATTGGAGCAGTTAGAAGAGGGCTATCGTATTACCTACAACGGCGACACCGAGACATGTGCCGATGCTATGGAATGTCTTATCCTACTTGTCAAAACTCTTTCAAAGATATCCAAGGAATACGATGAGATAGAGGAAGAACTGAAACTTGCCAAAGCAGAAATAGAAGAGAAAGAGGATGAAATAGACCGCTTGAGCGAGGCCGTTGAGATATTACAGGCTGATATCCGAGACCTTGAAGAATAGTTATTCAACTGCAGATATTACAGGAGGTGAGCCGTATGATACCACAGACACACAAATGGGAAAGTGTTATTACCGACCCTGTGCATATGGCCGAATTGACGGGGAAGAGGTTAGATGTCTATCTCAAGCAAGAATATTACACATCGGCCAAGAGCCTGTTTCAGTTAGGCTCAAAGTGGTTTGTTAAACCGCATGCACGCTATCAATATCTTCCCGATGAAGATTATGCCGACTGGAACATAGTGATAGCCGAGGACGGACTATTACGCATGGTAAAGGGCTATCGCATGCTGAACTGGGGCGAGTGGGAGTTTTACAACCATGACATCACATGGACGAGGCATATGATAGACGATATCCGCTACACGACGGTAAAAGTGCGAGGAAGGGCCTATATCCTACGCAAGGAGACGATACTTATCAACCGTGAGAACGATGTCTTGCTGGAGTTTGTTGCGTGGGCCTACCATAGGCCAGAGGGCACAAACAAGATGAAGAGAAAAAAGGTGCACTACTACAGGGAGAAAATACCACATAATACGCATGTTGATAAGGTGTTTGCTTTTGCAGACACCTACAAATACTATCTCAAAAAGGAGGAGATGTAAAATGCGTGAAATCAAGGAGATTATTGAGGAGTATGAGGCAACGCTTGAAGAGTATGAGAAAACATGTAAACCTATTCAAGAGAGGTTAAATAACCTCAAGAAAGAGCTGATGGAGGCTATGGAACCCGACAAGAAATATCTTCATGGCGACTGGGTATATGTCTATCGTGTGGTAGAACAACAGCGACTGGATACCCGCAAGGTGAAAGATTTTCTTGTAGACCACCCAGAACTTGATTGGTTGAAAAAGACTACACAGAAGAAAATTATCCGCAAACCAGCGGAAGACTACGAATTACTGTGAAAGGAGGAGATGCAAGATGAAGGACATTCAGGCTGCAGGAACACCGGTAGACATTATCAGTCAGCAGGACATCAACGAGGTTAAGGCCAAGTTTGTGGCGGTAGAGAAATTCAGGGCTACCGTCAGAGGACTTTTGCGACCGAATGCCGACTACGGCAACATCGCAGGGAACACGGTGCTATTCAAAAGCGGTGCAGAGAAAATTATCTGGATACTCGGCCTTCGGACCGAGTTTGAGATTATCAATGCCGTTGAGGACTTTGAGAATGGCTTCTTTGCCTACACCGTGAAGTGTAGGCTCAAGAGGGGCGACGAGGTTATCACCGAAGGCTTGGGCCATGCCAACACGAAAGAAAGAAACCGTATCAAGAAAGACCCTTACACAGAGGCGAATGCGGTGCTGAAGATGGCAGAGAAGAGAGCGTTAGTAGATGCAGCCATTCACGCTGGCGTATTAAGCGATATATTCACACAGGACATAGAAGATATTACGCCAACACAACACAGGCCGTCTACGGGAAAAGTTATAGCCGACAAACGCACTATTAGCGAGAAGCAGATGAAGAGACTTTATGCTATCGCTGGAGGCAACACAGAGATTATCAAGCAAGTGCTGGAGGCTCACGGCTACGAACACACAAAGGATATTACCCGAGATGACTACGAGGCTATTGTGGAAGAGGTTGCCGAGATGGCAGGTAAACAAGAAGGGTAAATATGTGGGGCGGGTAGATAGCCCGCCCCTTTGGAGACTATCACCGCACAAGAAAGGAGGAGAACACTATGTCTATTATAGCACTGATGATATACGAGGTTATAGGCTTTGTAGTCCTGTTATCCCTCGCAGGTGCATATGTGTTTATTACCGATACCGTGAGGAGGTGGAGACAATGAGTATTCTGTATCTCTTTGGTGGTGCTTTGCTTATTGCGGTGGGTATTGTGGCATGGATAGATTATCAGATACGCAACTACCGGTGGAAAGCAGGCAGGAGATACCGCAGGACATATGTCCCTGTGGCAGGTATAGATTATGTGCTATGGCTACCCGACGGAGTAAAGCGTAAATATCGCAAAGGCGATAAGGGCCTATGGAAGTGATGCGGCATGTGGTATCAACTGCTGGAAGAGACAACAGAGGGCTATACAAGAAATAGGAAGATACAGCATATCAAACAAGGCCTATTCAAGCCGCTGGACTGGGAGTTTCTGATTATCGCCTTTATCTATCAGGACGACAAAGAGGCGATATTGATAGGTAGTGGCAGATGGGAGGGAGATGGTTATCGGCTATACCTGTGGGACCGACGAGGCAGTATGCTAAACCGTATTGAACTTGACACCCATGACACACCCAAGAGACAGCGTTTCTACATGGTGCTATCGGAGATAGAGCGTATCACAGACGGGGCCGATGCCGAGATATATGCCTACCAGAGTATATACAACCCTGTGCGAGATAGTGCGAGATGGAAGGAGGTGCGATTATGAAGATAAAGACTGCAAAGAGAAAATATACCCCGTATACCTTACTGCCCGTGGACGGCACAAAGATAACACAGTGGGTATACGACAGCGGGAAATCTATACGGCAACTAGAAACCGAGATAGGTATATTCCGAAACACGATATACCGTGCTATGCGAGGGGCAAATCTTCGCATAGAGACAATACAGAAGATAGCCCGTGCCATGGGCGTGGACTGGAAGGAGTTGGTAAGGTGGTGAGAAAGGGTGATATAATTATTGTGTGCCAATAAAATTTTTATGGAGGTGAAAGGAAATGGAACAGCCCTCTGTCTTGTTTGTGCCTGCAGAGCTGTTTTTTAATGGTTTTCAGAAGGCAGCCAGTTTGTATGGTGTATTACTTGCCATGGCGGGGGAGAGCAACACCTTGGAGACCACGCATGGCGAACTGGCGAGTATGTTAGGGAAAACCAACTGGTGGATAAAACAAAGGCTAAAGGAACTCCAAGCCCACGGTTATATTGATTTAACATACACACCCAATGGTATTCAGATAACGCTCTTGATATATCCTCAGAGGTGAGGGGGATGACTAATCATGACAAAGTGGAAAGAGGGGAGTATTGGAAAGGCTACTTTGTATTACTCCCCTACGGTAGCATTGAGCTTGCCTCGCTGTATGGTTTGCTTGAATATCTGAGCTACCAGCTGGATGAGGATGTTGAAACATCCTTGACCGAGCTCGCACAACTATTATACAAGAGCAGGAACTGGGTGCGGAAATACCTTAGGCTCTTACAGGAGCTGGGACTGATAGAGATAGAGCATATCGTTGGCAAGGGTATGAGGATAAAAGTGCACGACCTTAGCCAGCTCAAGGATAACCCATACCAAAAAAGTATGGCATACCAAAAAAGTATGGCATACCCATTAGGTAATACCCAACAGGTATTACCTAAAAAGTATGGCATACCTGATAAGCACGACACCCATACCCAAAAAGCACGACACCCATACCCAATAGGTATGACCCACCACGAACAAACACAGTCTCAGAGTGGAGTTGCGGACCCTAAAGAATATAAAGAAAATAAAGAACCTTTCTCTATAGAGGAAGAAGAAGGGAAAACCACCTTGGCTCCTCACCCAGCTGAGAAAGAGGGAGAAGTTAAAATTTTAGAAAAAGCTTCACCTTCGGTGAAGGAGAAGAAAGACCCCCACCCCTCAACTTCCGCCGCACCCCCCTCCCCCACGGACGAGAACGCTGTGCCATTCTTTGACAAGCCGATTAGCGACCCTGTTAGGGAGGTGATAAAGCTCTATAACGAGATATTTGCCCGCCCGTTGGGTAGGCAAGAGGCTTCGTTGCGGGTAAGCCAAACGAGGAAACGACAGCTTAAACACCTACTCAAGAGTTTTACACTTGACGACTTCAGACGGGCGTTTGAAATAGCGAGAGATAACCCTTACCTAAACGGCTCTATTCCTGATAGGAACGGCAATTATGTTAGGTTTACTCTCTCATGGTTGCTGAAATATGAGGATAGGCTTGACAAGATACTGGATGGCTACTACGACCAGTTTAAGCGTGGCTCAGCACAGCCACGGCAAGAGAGACTACGGACACCAGAGAAACCCCAGCCCAAGACCTACAAGAACTACCGAGAGCTCTACACCGACAAGTCAGAAGAAGCCAAGAAACTGCAGCGAAAACTGGAAGATGTGCTGTATACCCTTATCCAAGCAGGTGCTCCAGATGGTAAGGCGTTGAAATTAGCCGAGGCTATTGTGCTGAATAACGGTAAATATGACCGTCAAAAGGCGTTGTATGTCTATGACCGTGTCAAAAGTGGTATGACTTATCAAGATGCTATCAAAGATGCCGTATAACGGCTTATTTATATCTTCATGGGTATTTATACCCTCACACATTCAAAACGGCGTCTACGGCAAAAGTGACATGTCACAAATCCAATATTTATCAAGTATCAAAAATCTCTAAAAGGAGGTTGATGGATATGAATAAACAGGCGGTTGGTTTTTTAGCGGTTGTATTCATGTGGAGAAGATACATCAGACAGGACACCTACGATGCCCTGTTAGACGGGGCATATTTACTTGCAGAGGCACTTGGCACAGGCCACGAGGAACTTGCCGAGGCTATCCGTATCGCAAACAAGTATTATCACGCCCTCTACAATCGGGCGTATTGGAAGAATCTTAGACGCCGTGAGGTATGGGAGGAGGCTGTGCAAATTGTGGAAGAGGAACTTGGTATTACCCTACAGATGCCGGGAGGTGAAGGTAGATGGAACGCATAAGTGATGTCTTGCGGGGTATCTACCGCACTACACGAGTATCAGACGAGCCAGTGGCACATTGTCAGTTTTGCGGAAGGCCCCTCTACATGGTGCAACTGGAGTTGAAAGGGGCTAAAGGCTGGATAGCGGTAGGAGAGCCGTATGTTGAAGAGTGCGACTGTGAGGAGGCACAGAGGATAAGGAAGGAAGATGATAAAAAGAGGCTACTCAAGGCTATCGCTGAACAGAAGAGGACAAAGATACAGTATCTACTCAAAAAAAGCGGGCTTGGTAAACGCTTTCAAGAACGGACTTTTGCTAAATGGGATAAGAGTTTGGGACCATTGGCTAAAGTAGCTTATGATAAGGCATGGCACTATGCTAAAAATTGGTGGGATAACTATAAGGCAGGTAGAGGCCTGTATATTCACGGACCTTATGGCACAGGTAAAACCCACCTCGCTGCTGCCATCGTGAATTATGTCATACAAACCTACGAGGTGCCTGTGCTGTTTGGCACGCTTACTGTGTTATTTCAGCACATGAAAGATGCCATTGTGATGGGCGACAGTTATAGACTGGAAAAAGAGAGAGAGACACTCTACACTGTAGACTTGTTGGTGATAGATGACCTCGGCAAGGAGAGACCGACGGACTGGGTAGTAGAGGAGTTATTCAACTTGATAAATTACCGCTACGAACATATGAAGCCGATAATCATAACCAGCAACTATAATCCCGATGAGCTGAAACAACGCTACAACAAAGCCTCACGAGACTATGGCGAGAAGGATATAGGCTCGGCGATAATCAGCAGACTTAAAGAGATGTGCGATACCTTACCCCTCTTTGGGGAGGACTACAGGAAAGGAGGCGGTGAGTGATGATAGACTTTGCTGAATTTGAAGAAAATGGTATTATGCTATTTGACCCCGAGCTGGAAGAAGACACCATAAAGGCATTACGGCATCTTCTTGACAGAAAAGAAGCTGGCGATAAAAGGTATTGGCTGTGTATTCTTGCCGAGGGATACGGACAGCCGATATGGGATAACCACGAATATATTATCTTTCATATCTACACCCCCACTATGCATATCAGACTGGAAGAACAGGGCTACGATAATCAAAATTTTTACATTACCTATACCGAATATAGACCTACAGGCAAAGAGGTTAAAGGTGAACTATACCTCAAGAAGGAAGAGGTGATAAAGACACTTAGAACCTTGTTGGGTGATGTCTCCCTTGACTGGGAAGAAATAGCCAATGAGATGGGTGTAAAGGAGGTAGAGAGCGATGCAGATTAAGGTTGACATCCCCCGCTGGTTGGGGAAACTAAGAGGCATGGAGGCTTACAACAGTAAAAGGTTAAGTGCTTATCTTATCTTCACACGGGACGAGGAGGTTATCCTCACGGACGGTTGGAGTTTATTTTATCTCACACAGAAAGATATCCCCGAGATACTGCAGAAAGGGGAAGAGTGCAGGAATACGGAAAAAAGAGAAGAGTATGCAAGGGCTTATGTGTTGCAAAAAGTGCCCAAAGAGGCGTGGAAAACAAAATTCTGGTTTATAGACTGGGAAAAAGATGAACTGCTCTACGACTTTGCAAATGTAAAAGCACGAATGACAAAAACGAGAGATATCCCGAATATTTGGAGAGTGTTTTGGGACATTACAGAGGGTAAGCAGGCATTGTTGGGAATTAATGCATGGACGGAGGAGCATAGAGAGATGGGAGTGATAAAAAAATCACCCCTTGCAGGCATTCTTGCGATAGACAACACAGGAAATATAGAAGAGGCCACACAAGGACTGGTAGGCTTACCGATGCTTGTGAAATTATTGCCTGCGATGTGGAAAGAGGGCTATTATTTGGGATTTGCGTGGTATAAGGTTAACCATAACCCCGTGATAGTTGAATTGTTGCGAGATGAGGGCAAGCGTGCTGGCTGGATACTTGTTATGCCGAGAAAAGGGGGCGATAGAAGATGACTGAAGCCGAAAAGAAGATGCTGATAACCGATATGTTGCACCTTATCGTTATGCACGATAAGGTGGAATGGGAGTATTTTATGCAGATGTATAAATATCCCACGCAATTAGGACTTGAGAGGTATATAAGGCAAGACCCAGCTACATACCGCTTATATGCGATGTGGACGGTTATCCAGTTGCTACAAGACTATTTACCGGGAATAGGGATATATGACCTGTGGAAAAAGGCAAACGATATACACGCAAAGCACCGAAAGGAACTACTACTTACACCGAAGGAAGAGCTAAAAAGTTTCATAGCAAAACTGGTGGAGGAGGGATAAAGATGATACGGGTAAAGATAGGCAAGGCATATGTAGAATTTAAAGACGAGCAAGCGGTTGAAGAGTATATCAACCGCTTGCTGACAACAATAGAGGACTTGCAGATACAGGTGTGGAGTTTAGAAGACGAGACGAGAATAAGAGATGAGTTTGTAGAAGGATACAAAAGTGAAGCGGAGTGGTGGAAAGAGCAATACTATGAAGAACGAAGGAGTTGGTAGAAATGGCAAACAGGGGTAAGAGTCAAAGGCGAAGAGGAAGAAGAGCAGAATACAAGGTGCGAGACCTGTTTCGCTCTCTTGGCTGGAAAGCCGACCGTGTGCCGATATCAGGGGCAGGGAGTATCAAGGGCGATGTAATAGCTCGCAAGGGCAGTTTGAAGGTTGTTGTAGAGGTGAAGAGAGTAAAATATTTACCCCGTCTTATCTGGTATGATGCGAACAAGTGGAAACAGGGCGGAAGCGACCTTGTGAAGACACAGGACGGGTATTATCTTGTTGCCGATGCCTACCTGTGGATAAAGGACTTACAGAAGGTGCGGGAAACAGCACAATACTTGGCACAGGCTGATGCTCCCACGGTGATAACGGAGAAACTACCTGCAAGTATGCGGAAGATGCTTCAACAGGCGGAAAGAGAAAATGCCGTGCTATTTATAGTGCCAGAAAGAGCGAGACACTATATCGCTATTGAACGAGTTGTGATATAATATATTTGCGAGGGGAACTCAGACTCCCTGTGGTGCTACAAGGGGCACCCATCAGGCCGAGCCGTTGGCGGTGCCCCTTACAGCCTACCTATGAGGAGTGGAAACAAGGCGTTGATAATTTCATAGCTTTTGCACTATCTTATCACCCTTCCCCAACGGGCCACCAGCGATAAGGTGGCCCGTTTGTGGTATAATATGTATGACGACATAGTAGATGGTGATTAAATGTCTCATTGCTTTTTACTTGCACGGGCTACCTATACGGTGGCCCGTTTTTTAGTTTTTGAGCTGTGAGAGAGGTGTTAAACTATTAGGAGAAGGTAAAAAACGATAAAAACTATTAGTATAAGGGATACTATGATATAGGGTATAAATATATGCCTCTAAGAGAAAGAAAGGGGGTGTGTGAAATGGCAAAACTGAAACTCACGGAAGAGCTTATAGAAAAGGCATATAAGCTTATAGCTGCGGGAAACTATCAGAAACAGGTGGCACAATACCTCGGCATTGGTGAGAGAACATGGTATCGGTGGTTGCAGAAGGGGGAAACGGCAAAGAGCAAGCGGAGCATCTACAGGCAATTCTGGCAGGCCGTGAAGAAAGCAGAGGCGGAGGCTGCTATCCGCAATGTTGCCATCGTGCAGAAGGCAGCTCAAGAAACATGGCAGGCTGCGGCGTGGTGGCTGGAGAGACGCTACCCCGAGGAATGGGGCAGGAAGGACCAGCTGAGATTAGGTAATGCCGACGATGACGGGCTTAAGATACAGATAGTCAAGGTGGACGCAGGAGGCGGGCAGGATGCCGACCAAGGTGATAGAGGTCAATAAAAAAATCTGGGACTTCCTTGAGAGCCACAAGCACAAGATACTCATTGTCTACGGTGGAGCGGGTAGTGGCAAGAGCTACACCGTGGCTCAGTGGGTCATTGTGCGGGCTCTGGAGCAGAGAGGGGCTCACTTTCTTATCACGAGAAAGCACAACCCATCGCTCAAAGTCACGACCTTTGCTCTTATCCGCAACTTGCTCAACGAGTGGGAGATACCGCACGACATACGCATAGCCGACCAAGAAATCACGATAGGCAGGTCTAAGTTGTTTTTCAAGGGGCTTGACGACCCAGAGAAAATCAAGAGTGCCGAGTTTAACTACATCTGGCTGGAAGAGGCGACAGAGTTTACCCGAGAGGACTTCCAACAGCTCAGGCTTAGGCTCAGGAAACCAAACAACGGACGCTACAGGAACCAAATGATACTCACCTTTAACCCCATCTCCATGCACCACTGGCTCTACGACGAGTTTTTTGTGAATCTACCCGACGATGTGGCAATACTTCACACGACCTACAGGGATAATTTGAGATGGCTTCCACCTGACTATGTGCGAGAGCTGGAGAGTCTGAAGGAGAGGGACGAATACTTCTACAAGGTCTACGCATTGGGCGAGTTTGCCTCACGACAAGGGCTCATCTACGACAACTGGGAGGTCATCCCCGACGAGGAAGCGGACAAGGTGCTGGAGACTGCCGAGGAGGTCTTCTATGGGCTGGACTTCGGCTTCAATAACCCTACGGCGTTGCTCAAGCTCGTGGAGCGGGACGGTGTTATCTACATCGTGGACGAGCTGTATCGCTCAGGGCTCACAAATGCCGACCTGATAGAGCACATGCGGGAGTTTGTCAAGCCCGAGGGGACGATATACGCCGACTCTGCCGAGCCTGCCCGCATAGAGGAGATAGAGAGGCACGGCTACAATGTTATCCCTGCTGATAAGAGTGTAAAAGATGGGATAGACTATGTGAAGAGGCATAGAATACGGATAGCGGAGAGATGTGTAAATACTATCAAAGAGATACGCAACTATAAATGGAAAGAAGACCGCAACGGAAACATACTGGACGAACCTGTGAAGTATATGGACCATGCTATGGACGCTATGAGATACGCAGTATATACCCGTGCAAAGCAAGGTGGGGCCGTAAATGTTTGGTGGATATGAGAGGAGGGAGAAAAAATGGCGATATGGGATATCTTCAGACGAAAAAAAGAGGCAGAACCGCAAGAAAAAGGCATACCTATCGGTGGTTTGTCATGGCTACAAGAAGTGCCTGGTTGGAGCAGGGCGGAGCTTGTGAGACAATACGCACAGCACAACTGGGTATATGCTGTGGTATCCAAGATAGCACAAGCTGTATCGGCTGTAGACTGGAGGCTATACGCTGAGGACAGCGAGGGTAATCAGATAGATATTACAGAAGGACCTATCTATTCGCTACTGCAAAGACCGAACCCATTCACGAGCTGGCAGGAGTTAATAGAACTTACCCAAATTTACTTGGAGCTTACCGGTGAAGCGTTTTGGGTATTGACCCTCAATGCCCGAGGAGAGCCGACGGAAATCTGGACTGTGATGCCAGACCGTATATCTATCGTTACTGACCCAGAAGAGTTTATTAAAGGGTATGTTTATCGTGTAGGGACTGAAGAGATACCTTTGGACCCGCAAGAGGTTATTCATTTTAAGTATCCTAATCCTGCTGACCCTTATAGAGGACTTGGACCTGTTAAAGCTGCCACATTACTTATTCAGAATGATAAATATGCACAGGAGTATACTAATGCATTTTTTTATAACTCTGCTATGCCGTCAGGCATAATTAAGGTGGATAAACAGCTATCGGTAAAGCAGTTTTTGGAGTTAAAGGAAAGATGGAATGCACAGCATAGAGGTGTGAATAAAGCCCATAAAATAGCGGTCTTAGATAATGGGGCTGAGTTTGTGCCACTATCTTATAGCATTAAGGACTTGCAATTGGTAGATGTGCGGAAACAGAATAGGGATGATATCCTTGCCACATTCGGCGTGCATGCCAGTATTTTAGGTATCTCCGAAAATGTGAATAGGGCTAATGCAGAAGCGGCAGAATACACCTTTGCGAAAAGGATAGTAGAACCGAGACTACAGAAGATAGCAGGGAAAATCAACTCAGAACTGCTATCTAAATGGAAGGGCATAAAGGTGCGGTTTGAGTTTCTACACGAGATACCAGAGGACACAGATACATTACTTCGCAAGGTGCAGGTGGGCGTGCAACTGGGCTTGATGACAGTGAACGAGGCGAGGAACTTGCTGGGGCTGGACGATATAGAAGGAGGCGATATGGTGATGCAACCGATGAACTTGTTGCCTACACCGGTGAGCTATGCCTCAGAGACCACAGATGACAACCTACAAGAGATGGCAGGAGAAGAGCAGGGGATAACGGAAGAAGAGAATGCCACAGGGGAAAAAGGTGCTACTACCAAATCAGTGAGGGCTACAGACTACAAGGCTATCATCTGGAAGCGCTTTGTGAGAGAACAACAGAAGCACGAGAGAAAGTTTAAGGAGACGCTGAAACCTGCTTGGAGACTTTTCAAGCAGGAGGTAGAGAAGGCTATAAAGAATGGTGGTGGACTTGAGGCGGTAGATTATGATGTGATTATCCAAAAGATGGGGGAGCAAGCTAAGAAAGGGATATCGGAGACATTTGAATACTTTGCCAGACAGGGGAAAGCAGATGCTAAAGCACTACAGGGGGCTATTACTAAGATGGATGTTGACTTTAGTGAGTGGGACGATGCGGTGGATATGACGTTGCCACATATCATTGAGTGGTTGGAGAAGTATCCATTTATCTTTGCTCAGCAAGTTACAGAGACGACTATAGAGATGCTGAGAAAAGAGCTACAAGAAGCATTGAGGAATCATGAGGGAATAAATGAGATTATGAAGCGTGTGGCACGAGTGTTTGACCTGTCAGAAAAAGGTTGGAGAGCCGAGAGGATAGCGAGGACGGAGACTATCCGTGCAGCGAATAAAGGGACGCTTGAAGGTTATAGACAGGCTGGAGTGAGAAAAAAGGAATGGGTAACGGCTTTAGACGAACGCACCAGAGAATGGCATGCTGAGGCGGACGGACAAATTGTGGGGATAGATGAGCCGTTTATTGTAGGAGGAGAACAGCTTATGTATCCGGGCGACCCCAACGGCTCACCTGAGAATACAATAAATTGTAGATGCACTGTGGCACCTGTGATAGAATAGCCGTGAGAAAAGGGGGTGGAAATGTTATGCCTACGACAAAAGAACTGCAAAAGAAAGATATGCTCTTCCTTGCCACTCGCTCGTGGCAGGAGCAGGGCAGGAAATATGTTGAGGGAGTAGCCTCCGATGAGACAGTAGACCGTGCAGGTGATGTTATCCTTGCCACGGCATGGCAGTTGGATAACTTTCTCAAAAATCCTGTGCTACTTTGGGCGCACGACTATAAGACACCACCAGTGGGTAAGGTGGTAGATATCTGGGTAGAAAATGGCAAGTTGAAGTTTAGAGCAGAGTTTGCTAACACTGACTTTGCGAGGGAGATAGCGAATCTCTATTCCGATGGCTATCTGAATACCTTCAGCGTGGGCTTTCTGCCTGTTGAATATGAGCCCAATAAGGAAACTGGGGGATATGTGTATAAGAAAGTTGAACTACTGGAGATAAGTGCCGTGCCTGTGCCTGCAAACCCAAATGCCGTTGCCGTGCTACGGGCTAAAGGGCTTGAGCCTATAGCCATAGAAGACCAGCAGAAGGGAGGTGAGGAGATGGACGAGGTGCAGAAAGGCGTAATACCATACAAGAAATATCCGTTAGCACCAGAGGACACACCGTGGAATGCTGCAGCTGAAGTGAGAAAAGCCGAACCAAAGGACTTGCACGAGATGTGTGCTTGGTATGATGAGGAGAATGCAGATACCAAACAGGCTTACAAGCTACCACACCACAAGAAGGACAGATACGCTACAGTCTGGCGTGGAGTTGCAGCAGCTATGGCTGCACTCTTTGGTGCGAGAGGTGGAGTAAATATCCCAGAGAAGGACAAGAAAGGCGTCTACAACCACCTTGCAAAGCACTATAAGGACTTTGATAAGACCCCACCAGAATGGGGCAAGTCTTGGGAGGAAGTCAAGGGCATGTTTGACTTCCTGACCGATGAAGAGATTGACAGCACCATTAAAGCCTTTGAGGAGGTATCAAATGCCGAGGAGGTGGAAGAGCAGATGGAAGATAAAGAAACACCCGAGACTGTTGCAGAACAGCCTCAGGAGATGGAGAACAAGGGCGTGGAATATACAGAGGAAAAGGCAGGAGCGGTATTGTCTCGCAAAAATGCCGAGAAACTCAAGGCGCTTGCTGGCAAAGTAAATGATGCCATTCAAGTGCTATCGGAAGCGGTTAAAGAACTTACCGACTTTGTGGACAGCACCACCAAGAGACCACAGGAAGAAGAAACAGAAGAGGAAGAAAAACTATTCACCGCTGAAGAAGTGCGTGAGATACTTGAGGCATACAGGATAGCCCTGTTAAAGGAGATAGGAGGTGAAACAGATGAATAGAGAGGATATCATCAAGATGGCCCAGAAAGATGCAGAGCGTATCCTTCGCACCACTGCGAAGAGAAAAATCAAATTTATCGGAGGTGAAGAAAAGATGAATACATTCAGTGTATCTAAACTTATTAAGGGCATTATCACGGGCAACATTGACCCCGAAATGAAAGACTTGCTGGAGAGCAACACAGGCGGTTATCTTGTGCCACCAGAACACGCAACTTACCTTTACGATGTGCTTTACGATAATGTTGTTGTAAGAAAAGCTGGAGCTACCGTCTTGCCGATGAAATCTTCCACGCTGACAATACCAAAGGCTATCACAGGGGCCGTTGCATACTGGGTAAATGAGGCTACAGCACCTACACAAAGCGATATGACCTTCGCACAGATTACACTTACTGCAAAGAAAGTTGCAGCCTATACGGTTATCTCTAAGGAGCTGTTAGAAGACAGCAACCCCGCAGTAGACCGTATCGTAATGGATAACCTCGCTAAGGCTTTGGCCGTTGAAATGGATAAGGAGTTTCTTATCGGAGACGGCACAAATCTTACAGGTATCGCAAACACAAGCGGTGTGAACACTGTGAATGCTGGTGCGGGAGACCTGACACTTGACATGATTATAGAGGCAAAGAAGGCTATAGAGGTATCTACAAAGGGCAATATCAAGCCTAATGCTATTGTGATGCACCCTGCCGTTTACTACAAGCTTATGAAGGCAGCAAAAGACACAACAGGTGTTTACCTGTGGAATACACAGGGGCTTACTGCCAACCTGCCCGATACATTACTCGGCATGAAAGTATTGCTGACTACAACTATACCTATTGACCTGACAGACGGCACAAATAATAATCTCAGTCTTGTGATACTTGGCGACTTTAAGCAGGCTTTGATAGGTGAGAGAAGAGGAGTAGGAATTAGTGCAACTGCAGAGGGCCAGTATATGCTGAATGATACTCTTGCCGTAATGGCAACAGCCCGTGTAGGCTTTGGAGTAGCCTATCCAGAGGCCTTTACCGTGATACAGAATGTATCGGCAGTTTAAGGGAGGTGAGGGGCTTATCCCCTCCCTTCCTTTCTACAGGAGGTGAGACACATGGCAAAGGTTAGAGTGATTAAGGCATATGCCCTTGTCTACAAAGATGGCATAGCCCGTGTGGGAGCGATAATAGACCTACCCGATAGTGTGGCTGAAAATCTTGCGAGTGCAGGTATCGTAGAGATACTGGATAAAGCAGTTAACCCAGAAGCGAAGATGGAGAAAAAAGCCAAGAAAAAGACACATAAAAAGAGGAAGTGATGAGCCGTGGCATACTTCACACAGGCAGAGTTAGAGGCTTATATCGGGGAGACGGTATCGGTAGAGGACTACACCAAAGCTGAGAAGTTTGCGAGGCAGTTTATAGAGCGCTACACCGGGCAAATCTTTGAGCTGGGAACTTACTCCGAGATAAGAAAGGTAGATGACACCATACCCCTTAGCAAATACCCTGTTGTGTCGGTGACAAGTGTTAAGGTGCTACCTGATGAAACCGTCTTGGATGACTACCTATATTTTGTCTACGACTGGGGCATTGAACTTATCCAACCTATGCGTGGGCTACAGGTTAAGGTGGAATACACGGCAGGCTGGAGTGAGATGCCAGAGCCGATAAAAGAGGTAGCACTGTGGCTGGCTAAGAGATTACTTGTGCCACTTGATAAGCCAACACCTACAGCACAAAGTATCTCTACAGGGGGAACAAGCATATCTTTCTTGAACGCCGACCCAGACAACGGTAGACCTACCGACGATGACTGGGTAAACAGTATTCTAAACCAGTATCGCAGAGAAAAGGCGTGGTAGCCATGTTTGGAATAGAAATCACCAAGATGCCAGATATCAAGGGGTATATTCAGCAGGTTAGCCGAGAAAGGTATCAGAACATGAATAAGCTGGGCTTTGCTATTGTGCGAGAGGCAAAGAAGAAAGCCCCTGTCTATCGTGGCATGTTGCGAAACCGTATAGTGCACGAGGTAAAGACAAGCATTATGCCGTTGGACCACACCTTGCGTGTTTACGTGCCTGTAAAGGAGAACGGCTTCTATTACGCTTCGGCAGTAGAACACGGCACCCGACCCCACTATCCCCCGTTTGACCCTATCAGACGGTGGGTATGGCTTAAACGAGGCGGTTTAGGTGTTAGCGATAAAGAGGTAGACAGCACAGCATGGGCTATAGTGCGGAAGATAGGGCGTGTAGGCACTAAACCACACCCATTCTTGCACCCATCAGCTAAGAATGTGCTACGCACTTGGAGGTGGTGGAAGTGAGTATCAAGGCAGTTAGGCAGACAATACTCCAGACCTTGCAGGATAATCTCACGGGTATAAAGACATGGTGGACGGGCTACCCATTTTATATAGAGACGAGACACACACCCTTTGTAGCAGTCTTTAGCGAAAGCGAAACTGACGACTGGAGGGGACAGAGAAGCTATCAGGCTAACTACCAACTAACTATCATGGTGGGGATAGATGCGAGAGGGGAAGCCGAAAGCAGAAACAGGGGCATACAAGATGAAGACTGGCTAAACGATATAGCAGAACAGATAGTCTCCCTGTTATATACAAAGCTACACCATATCGGTAGTGCTAACCTGCAGGGGGAAATAAACATAGACTACAGGAACGGGGGCGGTAATATCCGCACTGTGAATATTACCGTGAACTACACGGAAATGATAATTTTTACACCAGAATAAGGAGGGGATAATTATGGCTATAGGAGTTATCGGTTGGATAGGCCTTGCTACAGAGGCAACACCGGGAACTGCAAATGCGACCGTAAACACATTCTTTGCCACGGAGAGCTATCAGGCCGTGCAGAGCCACGAGCCCGTGGCAGTAGAGGCGAACCTTGCCTCTCTGTCTAAGGTCGGGTATCTCAAAGGAAAACTGACGCCCAAGGGCTCACTCTCTGCCCCACTATCCATTGACAACGCCAGCGTGTTTTATTGGGCTCTCGGCACCGATAGCGTGGTAGACAACGGCGACGGCACTTATACCCACACCATCACACCCGCCCTAATACTCCCCACATTCACCGTGCACGCTGACGAGGTAATAGACCAGATAGAGCAGGCAGGCGGTAAGGTTAGCAAGCTGACCGTCTCGGCTGCAGCTGGAGAAGTGGCAAAAATCAGCATGGAATGGTTTGCTTTGTCTCACAACGAGGGTGTCACTCTTACCGAAACTGTTGCCATGCCGACCAAGTTTGTGAACTTCACCGAAGCGGTTATTACGATAGACAGCACAACGGCCATTAATGTGGATAACATTGAATTTAGCATTGAGAATAATTTGGAAACACTTTTCACACTCGGCACAAGTAGGTATCCACAGAAGGTTATGAGAAATGATAGACCAACATACTCTGGTAAGCTGGTGCTGATAGACTGGGACGCAAATCTGTATCAGAAGATGATAAATGCCGACAATGTAGCGATAACATTTAAGTTTACCGACCCAGACGGGAATTATGTGCAGGTGGACCTACCCAAGGTGCAGTTTACAGGCGGTGGCTTTGAACCTGAAATTAGCACAGGTAGGATAACAGCCGAGCCAGAGTTTGAGGCTGTAGGGGACAATCCTATCACCGTGACTGTATATACCACAAGGAGCGAGTTATAGCGTGCGAGAGTTTATTGAGAGATATCTAATTTTAATTGCTACAGCGGTAGTGGTGTTATTTTATATCGGTTTAACCTATCTCATGTGGAGGTGGTAGACATGCGTATTATCAGCGATGACGACCTGAGAGAGTTTACCGATGTTGATGGAGATAAGTTGATAACACTTAGAAAGGCAAGGAAAAAGGACTGGGACGAGTATATGGCACTTGTGCTCCGATATGTGGAAGCAGGCGACCCAACAGACTTGAAAAGTGTCAAGTTTAAAGAAGGTTTCAATCCTGCAGAGCTTACCCGCTTCATGTTTAAGCGGGTCGCCAAGAAGCTTATCATCGGGGGCACTGAATACACAGGAGAAGAGATGCTCAAGGTCTACGAGCAGTTAGACCCCGAAAGTGCTGAATGGATAGACAAGTGCATAGCCGAGGTATGGGAGCGACCAGATGAAAAAAACTTATGATAGCCCGTAGGCTTTACATCTACGAGCTTACGGGTAGACCAACCGAGAGGCTGAGACTACAACACCCGCTGGTGACAAGGGTATTAGATGAATATCTTATGTGCCGTGCGATAGGGACTTTACCCAGAGCGGGAGGCTTGGACGACCAATACCAAGCGACCCTTGACTACTGGCGGGTATTTTTACAGGCAGAAAGCGAGGTGAGACGGAATGCCTGATGATAAGATACTGCAGATTATTATCCGAGCAAAGGACGAGGCAACAAAGACGCTTAAAAAAGTTGACGCTGAAATCAAACATCAAGAAAGCAAATGGGCTAAGATGTCAAAGGCCATGGCACATGCAGGAAAGACCGTGACTATTGCTTCTACGGCTATAGCAGGTGCACTTGCCTCTACATTGCCAGCGTGGGAAGAGACGAGAAAGGCACAGATAGCCTTTGAGAACACTGTCAAACATATGCCACAGCTTGCCAAGATGAATACACAGGCATGGTATCAATGGGTAAGTGCTATGGAGATGAAGCTTGCTATAGATGATGCAGAAATTAATCAGATGGCTTCTATGTTGGGGACATATGGTATGACAGAAGACCAGATGAAGAAGATGATACCCGTTATTGTTGACTTGTCTCGGAAATACGGCATAGACTTGGCAAGTGCAACCAAGATGGTAGGATATGCCTTACAAGGGAATACAGGAATACTTAAGCGATATGGTATTACCCTTGACCTATCAGCTGCAAAGACGAAAGAAGGTATAGATACTAACAAGGCATATGAGCTTACACTTCAACAGCTTACACAGGCAGTAGGAGGCTATTCGCAGGCACTTGATAAGGAAGGAATGCTTGCTACCGAACGCTTCAAGCTGGCGCTTGGCAACCTTCGTGAGAATATCGGGCAAGTAGTATACAAAGCTATAACTCCCTTGTTGGAGAAGTTATCTGACCTTGCCGTGAGGTTTAACAACATGAGCCCGACTATCTCTAAAGTTGTGGCAC
>Ga0256836_1000293_pt1 | contig 28660 bp, 31 predicted proteins | sample 4561380metaG_FD_185974 | JGI IMG/M metagenome (GOLD analysis project Ga0256836, IMG submission 185974) | Hydrothermal vent microbial communities from Guaymas Basin, Mexico - 4561-380 | ecosystem: Environmental > Aquatic > Marine > Hydrothermal vents | place: Mexico: Guaymas Basin | collected...
AATTAAAGAGATAGCAGGTAGAGGGCTTGTGTTCCAGCCTGTAAGGGCGTATATACACCCTTACAAACCTTTCCATAAGGGAAGCTCCCTCTATAACTCGTAAGAGTTTAGAGGGAGTGGTTCACAGTTGCTATTATCATCTAAACAAGATTTTAGTTAAAAGAGGAGATTTTGTAAAAAAAGGAGAAGTTATAGGGCTTAGCGGCAAAAGTGGAAGAGTTAGCGGACCTCATTTGCACTTTTCTATGTATCTTTTTGGAGTAACGGTAAATCCAACTTTACTTATAAAAGCCTTAAATTCACTCTAAAAGTTTTATAGCTACTTCTGTTAGTTTGTTTCTGTAAATATTTTTCAAATCCACCCATGCAATGGCTTCGTGAGGGAGGATTTGTTGGAGTTTATAAAGCCCGCTTTCTTCTTTGTTAATGGTTGAGTAGGTTTGATTAATATCCCCAAGCAAAAAGAGTTTACTTCCTTCACTCATACGCGATAAAATCATACTCATATACTCTTTTGTAATAAGTTGGACTTCATCTACAATTAAAATCTCCCCTTCTAAAATAGAGACTCCTTGAATCATATTAAGTGGAATAATCTCAAACTTTTCAAAAAAGAGTCTGTTTTTTATAGAGTCGTAATTTTCTCCTTTTGTGCCTTTGTAAAGAAAATTTAAAGCACTCAAAAATCCGCCAGCCCACTCTACCATCTTTTCATCTTTGCTTCCGGGTAAAAATCCAATATCATAATCGCTGCTAATTCCAATCGGAGGGCGGGTTATAAAGATTTTTTTATTGGTAAGTGAGAGGGCTGTGGCGGTTGCAATGAGAGTCTTTCCGCTTCCAAATCGCCCGGTTAGCAAAGTGGCATCGCTATTTACCATTGCATACACTGCACATTTTTGGTAAATATCAAGAGGGGTAAAGATGTTTGCGTTTTTTATTCTAAGTTTGCTAGTTTGCGGGATATTGTCAATTCTTTCAATTTTGTTTTTTACCGGGTTAAAGCAATAAGCCAAGTCCCTAATTCCATCATTTGTAATTACAAAATCCCAAGGGGCAAGTTCATATCCAAATTTCTCTTTTATATACTCCCTAAATTCATCAGGTTCTATCTCACCTATAAAATGCCCAAACCTAAAATCTTTATCGTTTATTATTATGACTTCCTCCTTTCATTTTCATAGAAAAGTCTTTAAAAGTAGCTTGGTGAATTATTGCACCACTGCTTATTGCATCAATTCCAGTTTTTATATACTCTTTTATGTTTTTAAGCGTTACGTTTCCGCTTGCTTCTAAGAAGACGTGAGGGTAGTTTTTGTTTCTTATATCAACTACTTTTCTAATCTCATCAAATTCCATATTATCACACATTACAATATCCGCCCCAGCTTCCATAGCCTCAATTGCCATTTCTATATTCTCACACTCAACTTCAATTTTGGTTGTAAAAGGGATAGCCTCTCTTGCAATATGTAAAGCCTCTGTTATTGATGTAAAGTTTGCGAGGTGGGTATCTTTTAACATAAGAGAGTCATCAAGTCCTAATCGGTGGTTTGTAATTCCCCCACATTTTGCAGCATACTTCTCAAACACTCTAAGTCCTGGTCTTGTTTTTCTTGTATCCAAAATCTTAATTTCATCTGAGGCAATTTTTACAAACTCATACGCATTGCTTGCTATTCCGCTTGCGTGTTGGAGGATGTTTAGCATACTCCTCTCAATTGATAATAAGTCTTTAACATTTCCGTAAATTTCAAAAATTACATCCCCTCTTTTATACTCGCTCCCATCTTCAAAAAAGAAACTAAACTTAACATCCGCAAGCTCGCTAAAATACTTTATATATTCAAGCCCAGCTACAATTCCATCACTTTTTGCAATGACTTTTGCTGAGTTTTGTCCTTTTAAAAGCTCCCTTGCCAAATCTCCCCTTCCTAAATCTTCATTTAATACCGATTTTAAAAAGTCTATTATCTGATGTTTCATAAGCTTCATTTTGATAGCTCCATCATCCGATTTAGTGCAAGGAGGGCATTTTTTTCTATCTCTTTATCAACTTTAATCTCATTGTAAGCTCTATTTTCATCAATTGCAATTAGCAGTTTTAACAAATCATCAAGAGTTGTTTCATTCATACTCGGACACTCAGGCTTTGTTGAGCTTAGGATGTAGATGTTTGGATTTATATCTCTTTTCATTCTGTTTACGAAATTAAACTCAGTCCCAATTGCCATAAGTTCGTTTTTATGCTCTTTTACATACTTTAAGATTTGGGATGTGCTTCCTACAAAATCAGCCATCTCACAAACCTCAGGGGAGCATTCTGGATGAACTACTATTTTAATATCCGGGTATCTTTCTTTAAAAAATTCAACGTGCTCTGGCATAAAAAGTTGATGCACTGAGCAGTGTCCATCAAAACAGATAACATCAGCCTCTTGCCAGTCGTTTTCTCCTATAACGCTTGAAGTTACATTAAGCATCTTGGCTACATTTTGCCCAAGGTTTTTATCAGGTAGGAAAAATACTTTTTTGCCTTGGTTAAGTGCCCAAGATACTATTTTTCTGGCATTTGAGCTTGTGCATGTAACTCCTCCAAGCTCTCCTACTATTGCTTTAATTTCAGCCGATGAATTAATATAGGTTATTGGAATAAAATCAATATTATTTTTTTGAAGCTCTTTTATGTTTTTTTCTACTTTTTCCCTCTTTGCCATTCTTGCCATAGAACAACTTGCAAGGCGTGGCATATATACTGGGATATCTGGATTTAGTATTTTTGCACTCTCTCCCATAAAGCTAACCCCACAAAAAATAAGAGGGTTTTTAAGAGTAGAAGTTTTTTTTGCAAGCTCTAAACTATCCCCTGTTAAATCGGCAATATCAAAAATTTCATCTTTTTGATAGTAATGAGCCGCAAGAGTTATATTGTGTTTTTTTAATAGCTCTTTTACTTTGTTTACTTTACTCATTTACTCCCTTTTTGGGTAATTATATTATAATTTCAAAAAAAAGGAAGAATATGCATAATCTTTTGTGGTATTTAATTGCATATTTGGTAGGTGGGATTCCTTTTGGATATTTAATTGCCAAGTATGCAGCCGGAATTAATATAAAAGAGTATGGGAGCGGAAATATAGGTGCTACTAATGTTTTGAGAGTCTTAAAAGAAAAAGACCCTAAAAAAGCCAAAAAACTTGCGGCAATTACTCTTTTTTTAGACGCTTTTAAAGGAGCTGGGGTAATACTTGCAGCTAAGATGGCAGGGGTTTGTGATGCAACTCTTTGGACTATTGCTGTTTTAGCAGTTATAGGGCATTGTTTTTCGCCATTTTTAAAGTTTGAGGGTGGAAAAGGGGTTGCTACTACTCTTGGGGTAATGCTTATTTTAATTCCAAAAGCTGCACTTGTTGGGCTTATTGTCTGGTTTTTAATGGCAAAGTTTGTTAGAATCTCTTCTCTTAGCTCTCTTAGTGGAATCTTAGCTGGGGTTTTGAGTGCTTATATTCTTTATCCTCATATCTCTATTAAATCTTATGCACCTCTTTGGATTATTGCTTTTATTGTTTTTTACAAACACAAAGAGAACATATATCGTCTTATTACAGGTCAAGAGAAAAGGGTTGTGTGATGTATACGATTATAATTGAGGAACTTAGTTTTAAAGCTATTCTTGGACTTTTGGAAAAAGAGAGAAATGAAGAGCAGCTTGTGGTTGTAAATTGTAAGATAGAGTATGAAGATAAAAAAAATTATGTTGATTATGCAAAAGTTTGTGATATGATTGTAACTCTTATTCAAGAGGGCAAATTTTTGTTAATAGAGGATGCGGTTGATGAGATTGAGAAGAGATTAAGGAGTGCTTTTCCTCAAATTAAGAGTCTTTATTTGCAAGTTAAAAAGACTGAAATTTTAAAAAATGCTTTGGTAGGAGTGGAAATTTTAAGAAAATATTAATATAATTCTTTCTTGAAGTTATTAAAGGAGATAAAGAATATGCGTCTTTTAGTGGTTGAGAGAGATGAGACTTTAAATAATTTAATTTCTAAGTCTTTAAATGAGGCAAATTATAAAACTGATGAAGCATTTACTATAAAGGATGCTAAGTATTTTTTGGATATAAGAAGCTATAATTTAATTATTGTGGACGCAAATTTTGGAAATAGCGAGGTTTTTAAATTTATAGACCACGCAAAAAATATTTATCCTCTAATTAAAGTGATTGTAATTTCTGATGATTCTTCATTAGAGAGTGAAATTAAAACTCTTAGAATGGGAGCGGATGATTATATTAAAAAGCCTTTAAATTTTGATTTGTTAAATACCAGAGTTGATGTAGCATTAAGAGGGGGAAGAGAAAATAAGATTGTGATTAAGGATTTAGTTATTGTAAAAGATGAAGAAAAAGTTATTTATAAAGGTCAAGAGTCTTATTTAAAAGGAAAAGCGTTTGAAGTATTTATGCATCTTGCAAGATATCCAAATCAAGTTATCTCAAAAGAGCAACTTCTTGATGCTATTTGGGAAGAGCCAGAGCTTGTGACTCCAAATGTAATTGAAGTTGCTATAAATCAGATAAGAAGAAAGGTTGACAAAGTTTTTAAAATTGATACAATAAAGACTATTCGCCGAAGAGGCTATAAATTTTGTTATCCAAAGGAGTAGATATGGCTTTAAAAATAACAGAAGAGTGTATAGCATGTGATGCTTGTGTTGATGAGTGTCCAAATGGGGCAATTGAACCAGGTGATCCAATTTATGAGATTGATCCTGATCTTTGCACGGAGTGTATTGAATATGGAGGGGAGCCTCAATGTGTGCAAGTTTGTCCAGTTGATGCAATTGTCCCAGATCCTGATAATGTTGAAACTGCAAAAGAGCTTAAACTAAAAGCTGAATTTATCCATAAAGACGAAGAGTAATGGCAAAGGTAACGGCGGTAATTGATATAGGCTCAAATTCTGCCAGAATGGCAGTATTTAAAAAGACCAGCCGTTTTGGTTTTTACCTTTTGCGTGAAGAAAAGAGTAAAGTAAGAATTAGCGAAGGTGCTTATGAGAATAATGGTGAGCTTCAAGATTTTGCAATTAAAAGAGCTATTAAGGCACTTAGAGAGTTTCTTTTAATCGCAAAATCTTTAAAAGCAAGAAAGATTCTTTGTGTGGCTACTTCGGCAGTTAGGGATGCTCCAAATAAAGCGGAGTTTATTAAAAGAGTAAAAGATGAGCTTTCTCTTAAAATAAAAGTAATTGATGGGGATAAAGAAGCTTTTTTTGGAGGAGTTGCGGCAGCAAATCTTTTATACGAAAAAAACGGAGTTACTATTGATATTGGAGGAGGGAGCACTGAGCTTGCCTTAATTAAGAATAAAAAAATTGAAGCTACTATTTCTTTAAATCTTGGGACTGTTAGATTAAAAGAGCTTTTTTTTGATAAAGGGGATATAAAAGGAGCAAAAGAGTTTATAAAAGATGAGATTCAAAGACTTGGAGAAATTTATAAATCCAAAAAAGTGTTTGGAATTGGAGGAAGTATTAGGGCACTCTCTCAGGCTATTATGAAAAGGATTGACTATCCTCTTGATATTTTGCACGGATTTACTTATGAAGTTAAAAAGCAAAAAGCATTTTTAGAGAGTCTTATAAAAATGAGCGATGAAGAGCTTTTAAAAGTGGGTATTAAGCCAGAGAGGCTTGATGTTATAAGACCTGGGACTTTGATATTTTTAGAGCTGCTTGAATGTTTAGAAGCAAAAGAGGTAATTACAAGTGGGGTTGGGGTAAGAGAAGGAGTGTTTTTGACTGACCTTTTAAGAAATGATAATTACCGCTTTCCTGATAATTTTAATCCATCTGTTAGGACGATTATGGATGTTTATCAAATTGATAGAAAAATTGCTTCTTATGAAGCAAAAATTGCCTTAGAGCTTTTTGATTTGTTAAGGGATGATTTTAAGTTGGATGAGAAGTATAAGATGCATTTAAATTATGCAATTAAACTCTCGCGTGCTGGGGAGCTTGTTGACTTTTATGAAGCTCATAAGCATACCGATTATATTTTGTTAAATTCTCTTCATTATGGATTTAGACACTCTGATAGACTTTTGATTTCTAAAATTATAAGATTTCATAAGCGTAAAAAAGTCAAAAAAAAAGATATAGAAAAATTTAAATCCCTCCTTCCTAAAAAAGAAGTTATTGAGAAGCTTTGCAATATCTTTTGGGTTGCAAAGGTTGTAAATCAAAATCTCTCAATGCCAAAAGTTGAAATAAAAAAAGAGGGTAAAAAAGTTATAATAAAAGGCAAAAACCTCTACCTTGCAAAAGAGCGCTCAAAAAGCCGCGAACTTTTCTTTGATTTGGAGATAGTAGACGAGTAGTATGTTAATTTGAAGTTGAAGAGAAGTTATAACAACTCATAAAAAGAAATAAAAATAACTCTAAAATAGCTAAGCAAAAGAGCTGGGATTATAGTTTTATAACCCCAAGTAAATTTAGCATAGTAAAGATAAGAGCAATTGGCACTATTACTTTAATAGAGAAGTCCCAAATTTTAAATCCAACTTCTCCTAAATCTTTACCAATATATTTGAATTTTTGAGTTTTTGGCAATACATATCCTACAAAAATTGCAATAATAAATCCTCCGAGTGGAAGCATAATTGAGGTGGTAGTAAAGTCAAGCAAATCAAATAGTGGTTTTTTAAAGAATGTAAATATTTTACCCCACGCTTTTGAATAAGATAGAATTGCTAAAACTCCCCCAATCCAGTAAGTTAGACTTATAACAATTACTGCTTTTTTTCTACTCATTTTGAATTTGTCCATTAAATATTGCACCCCAGGTTCTACAAGAGAAATTGCAGAAGTAATTCCAGCAAATGCGAGTGCTAAGAAGAATAAAAATGCAAAAATAATTCCTAAAATTCCAAATTTATGAAAGACTGGTGGAAGTGAAATGAATACAAGTCCAGCACCTTGGCTTGGTTTTGCTCCAACTTGGAAAAGGAAACTAAAAATAGCAAGTCCAGCAATTAAAGCAATTAAAGTATCAATAACTGCTACAATAAAGGCTGTTTTTGGAATGCTTGCATCTTTTGGAAGTGATGCTGCGTATGTTAAAATTGCTCCCATTCCAAGAGAGAGTGTAAAGAATGAGTGTCCAATAGCACTTACAAATGCATCAGAATTTAACTCATCCCATCTAAACTCAAACATAAACTTAACCGCTTTGCTAAATCCATCAAGAGTCATTGCATAAAATAAAAGTCCAAGTAAAATTATGATTAAAGATGGCATTAAGATAAGATTGATTTTTTCAATCCCTTTTTTAATACCTTTATAAACAATGTATCCCACGATAATTACTGATAGTGTATGGAAAAATATTTCAAGCCAAACTTTTTGAGAGATGAGTGAGATAAATATGTTTTTTGCTTCTTGGGTTGTAGTTGGTAAGTTAAAGAGTGAATTTATGATGTAATAAAAAATCCATCCAATAACTACTGAATAAAATGTCATAATAATAAGCCCAGTAACCCACATAAATCCAGCATACCTCCAAAGCTTTTTATTCTTTGGAGCGGCAACTTCAAAGCTTGTAACCGCATCAGCTCTACCAATAGCACCAATTAACATCTCTGCCATTAAAAGAGAGATACCAATTAAAGCAATTGTGATTAAATAGACAATAACAAAAGCTCCTCCTCCATACTCTCCTGTCATATAAGGAAATTTCCAGATATTTCCAAGTCCAACAGCACTTCCTGCTGCTGCTAATATAAATCCAATTTTGCTAAATCTTTGGATTTTCATTTTTCCTCCTTTAAGAAATATCTAATGCTTCCAAATCCAATTGCTTTGGTTTTTTTTATTTTCTCTATTTCTTTGTCTGAAATAATCCCTCCAAGTGCAATTACTTTTGGATGAAATTTTACTATTGTATCTAAAATTTCAATCCCAAGCCCTTTTCTGTTTTTAGAGTCAAAAATTGGTGAGAATGTAATATAATTTGCATCTTTTGCTTTTTTAACTTCTTGAAGGTTATGGGTTGAAGCTATTATAATTTTATTGTTGTAGTTTTGTATCTCATTTAATCTTTTTGATGGGATATGTACTCCATGAAAGAGTTCTAAAAGGTTATTGTCTTTTAATGAGTCTAAATTTATAAAAATTTTAGAGTAGTTTTTTGCAAATTTAGCAAATTCTATAATTTCGTCTTTGTCAAAATATTTTTTATTTCTATAACAGACAAAGGTTGGTTTATAAGTTTTAATAGCTTCTAAAATTTTTTCAAATGGATAGCTTGGATCTGTAATAAAGTAAGAAAGAAGCATTAAAGAGCTTCTTCTTGTCCTGTTACTGCACCATAAATATAAACATAAGTTAATACCATAAATACAAACGCTTGTAAAAAGGCTGAGAATGTTAAGAGTGCATATCCTGCAAGTGGAAATACCCAAGGTGCAAGCATAAGTAAAACTGCTAAGAATAAATCATCTCCTTTGATGTTACCAAAAAGCCTGAATGCAAGTGAGATAATTCTTGAAAAATGTGAGAGAATTTCAACTGGCAACATTAAAGGTGCAAGCCATTTTACCGGTCCTGCAAAGTGGGAAAGATAGTGAACTAAACCTTGTGCTTTGATACCTTCGTAGTGGTAATAAAGAAATACGATTAATGCAAGAGTTAGTGTTAAGTTTACATTTCCTGTTGGAGATTCAAATCCAGGGATAATTCCAAGAACATTTCCAAAGAAAATAAAAATAGCTAAACTTCCAGCAAGTACCAAATATTTTCTTGCAATCTCTTCATTTGCAATATCTTTTCCAATGTATAAAATACCTTGGATTGTTGCTTCCATTACATTTTGACATCCTCTTGGGACAATTTGGAGTTTTCTTGTTGCGAGTTTAGCAACGATAAGTGCTAATAGTGCAGCTATGATAGTGTGCACGATGAGTTGGACATACTGGTTATGCCCTAAAAATCCAAAAAACAGCCACAAATCATTCATTTGCAAATCCTTTTTTGTGAAATTGTAACATATTATTAATAGCAATTTAATAAAATTTAAAAAAAAAATTAAAAATCAATTTTTAACTGCCCAATTCTATAAAGTGCAAAGTCATATTTTAAAGGGTCGAGTGGGTCAAATTTTTTAAGAGTATTGGTTAAGTTAATTGCACTTTCTAAATCATAACTTTTCCTTTGCAAAAGTCCAAGTTTTAGCGAAGTTTTATGAGTGTGAGTATCAAGTGGGATTATCAAATCACTCTTACTAACTCCCTCCCAAAGCCCTAAATCAAGATTATCGTCTCTTACCATCCATCTTATAAACATATTCCATCTTTTATAAGGACTTACTCCTTTTGTCTTTTTTGGTGGGATTTTTCCGATTAAAAATTGATACCCTTTTGATGTGTAAGGGTTTGTGATATAAAGTAGTTTTATTAATCTTCTTATACCATCTATTACATTTTTTCTTTCTTCATATCCTTGTAAAAAGACTTTATTTAAAGATATATCTTTATCTTTTAATATTTTCAGAGTCTTTAAAAACTCTTCAACATCCTTTTTTGTTTGAAATCTGTAATAGCTTTTGTTTGAATTTAGATTTTCTAAATCTAAGGAGTTTAAAAATTTAATAATTGCTTTTACATTTCCATATGCAAAAAGTGCTGAAATTAAGGCTATATATTCATCGTTATATTTTTTTGCAATCATTATTGGGTCTGGTTTAGTATGAGTTATTTCATATATATTTTCTTGAAGCAATTTATCTAAACTTTTTTTAATCTTTTCCATTATTTGTCCTTTTGCTTTTGTTATAATTATAATGAATTTAGAATAAAAGGAGAAGAAATGGTAATAAGAGGTGATACTCATTTAGTTAAAGTTTATGATTTAACTCCTCTTGTTGATATTGAAGGGTATGATTTAGCCGATGCAAAAGAGTTAGAAGAATTTAAAGAGAGTGTAGCAAGTTTTTTAGATAGTGAAGAAGCAGAGGCTGTTAATTTGCCAGAAGATTTGATAGGGGTTGTGCCAGATAGTATGGAGATTGAGATAGGGGATGAAGTTTATACTTTTGAGGATGTTGAATATCTTAATACTAGCGTTGATGAGCTTATAAGTGAAAATTTTGAAGAAGGTGATGTCATTGCGCTTTTGCAAGCTGAGGGAGATGGATATTTTGAGTATGAAGAAGAGCCTGATGTGAGTGAGTTACATATTGGTTATACTGCGTGTGATATTTCAGCACCGGATGAGCCAATTTATGACTTTTTTTGTGACTTGTTGCTTCCATCAATGGTAGAAGTTGATGGTGAGAGATTAGAGATTGTAGCATCTAACTTTTATCCAAGAGATACGATTGTAGCTGAGGTTTATGTTGTAAGAGGTGATGGAGATGTTAAATATCTTGAAAAAGTAACAGATATTGATTTATTGCATCTTCATTGGGATTTGTTTGAAGATTTGATTAAAGTTGAGTATGAGGATTAAGAAGGGTTAGAGGTATCTAACGATTAATTTCCCTTCTTTTTCGTAAAAATCATAAACTTTTTTATTCTCTTTTAACTCCTCAATAAAATCTCTATCCCACTTTTCATAAATTACTACTTTAAATTTTTTAATATCCTTCATTTTTGTAAGCACAAAAATCCAAAAAACACCGATTAAAATTGCAATTATTAAAAACTCATTTAACAAATTGTGCTTTAAAAACCACCCAGCAACCGCTCCTCCAAGGAAAATCCCAAGGTATTGGATTGTGTTTGAGGTTGAGAGGGCTGTTGCTTTTTGATGAGCAAGGGCTACTTTGCTAACAAAGCTTTGAAGCACAGGTTCAAGCATGTTAAATCCAAAGAAAAATACAATCACCCCAATAAGTGCAGTTATTGAAGAAGAGCTTTTCACTCCTATTAAAAATAGTAAAAGTGCAAGAGTTATCGCACTTGCTGAGAGAATAAATACAAATTTGCCTTTTCCTTTTTTTTCAGCCAAAATCGCTCCAAGGGGAAGTGCAAAAAATCCAAAAATAAGTGCTGGGATATACACTTTCCAAAGTTCACTCTTCTCCCATCCAAAAATTTTTGTAAAAATAAGCGGGATAAGCAAGAAAAACACACTCATAAGTCCTTTTTGCATAAATCCAGAAAAAAAGAGTTTTGTTAACTCTTTATTTTTTAATATCTCTTTTAACGAAGTTTTTGTGGAGGTGTGGTGAGTTATTTTTGGAGGGTTTGGGACTTTGAAATAAGCTATTAAAATTGAGATAAATGCTAAAAAAGCCGTTAGTAAAAATAGCTTATCAACTCCATATTTTGTCCCTATCGTTGGACCAAGTATCATTGAAATTGCAAAACTAAGGGCGATAAACTGCCCCATTCTTGCAAAAATTTTAGCTCTGTTTTCCTCATCGCTAAGCTCAGCCATATACGCTAATACAACCCCTCCAATCGCCCCAGCACCTTGAAGAAGCCTTCCAAAAATCAAAGTATAGATATTATCGGCAAACGCACAAACCAAACTTCCAAGCAAAAGCAAAAAAAGCCCAAAGATTAAGATTGTCTTTTTGTTGTATTTATCGGCAAGCTTCCCAAAAGGGATTTGTAAAAACATCTGAGAGAGGGCATACGCCCCAATCGCAACTCCCACACTAAAAGGGGTAGCTTTGCTTAAATGCATAGCATAAAGGGCTAAGACTGGCATAACGATAAATAATCCTAAAAATCGAATAGCCATAAGCAAACTTAAATAAATCATCTCTTCTCCTTAAATTTCAAAGTATTGTTTTGATTTTTTTTCAAAATAGGCAAGCCTTTTTACTCCAAGTTTTTTTAATTTTTCAGTAGTCTCTTTTAACATAAATCCGACCTGATTTATAGAGTGGGCGTCTGATGAGGTTGTAACATCAATCCCTTCATCCAAAATCATCTCTAAAATTTCATCCCCCGGATAAATCTCTTTTGCCTTTTTTCTAAGTCCTGCTGTATTTACTTCTACTACCAAATTATTTTTTTTAATTGCTTTTATAGCATCTTTTGCTAAATCCTTTATGAATCTTTTTGGCTTATGTCCAAAAACTTTGATTAAATCAATATGACCTACAATTTGAAAGAGTTTTGAATTTGCCATCTTTTCAATTAAACTGAAATATTCCTTGTAAACATCATCAACATCTCTTCTCTCCCACTCTTTTATAAACTCTGGATTGTCAAACCCCCAGTTATCAAGAAAATGAACGCTTCCTATTAGATAATCAACATCTCTTTGCAAAACTCTCTTATCTACCATTGGGGTAAAGTCCACTTCATATCCTGTTAGGATTTTTATTTTATCTTTATATTTTCCTTTTAGAGAATTGATTTTTTCTTCATACTTTTGCATCTCATTAAATTTCATTCTATACTCTTTGTCAAACTCCATTGGAGCATGATCGGCAAATCCAAAAATCTTAATTTTTTTGTTAATTGCTTCTTTAACAAACTCCTCCTCATTTCCGCTTGCGTGATTACAAAGAGGAGTGTGATTGTGAATATCTACCATTTTTTGCCTTTTTTTGTGAAATTATATATAATTTATTAAAAAGGGATTAAATGAAAAAAGTAGAACTTCTTGCACCTGCTGGCGATTTTGAAAAATTAAAAATTGCAATTGAGTATGGTGCGGATGCTGTTTATGCTGGGGTTAGCCATTTTTCTCTTAGATGCCATAGCGGTAAAGAGTTTGATTATGAAACTTTTAAAGAAGCTGTGGAGTATGCCCATAAAAGAGGAGTTAGGGTTTATGCTACTGTTAATTCATTTCCATTTGAAAATCAGCTTCCGTTGGTGGAGAGTCACATTAAAAAACTAAAAGAGATTGGCGTTGATGCTATGATTGTCTCGACTATTGGGGTTTTAAGAAAGGCAAGAGAAATTGCTCCTGAGATTGATATCCACATCTCAACTCAGGCAAACGCTTTGAATTCCTGGGATTATGCGGCGTTTAGGGACCTTGGGGCAAAACGGATAATTGCAGCAAGAGAGTCTTCGCTTAGCGATTTAGTTAAAATTAAAGAAAAAGTCCCAGATATTGAGATTGAGATTTTTGTTCACGGAGCGATGTGCTTTGCGTATAGCGGTAGGTGCTTGCTTAGTGCGGTGCAGTTTGGAAGAAATCCAAACAAAGGAAGTTGTGCAAACGATTGTAGGTATCCTTATGTTTTGTATGCCGAAAATCCAGAAACTGGTAAACTTTTTAGGCTTGAAGAGTATAGCGATGGCACTTATATTATGAATGCTAAGGATTTATGCCTTATCAATCATTTAGAAGAGATTTTAAGCTCAGGAGCTGTTGATAGCTTAAAGATTGAAGGAAGGACAAAGGCTCCTTATTATGTTGGGGTTATTACAAAAGCTTACAGAGAAGCGATTGATGAGTGGTATAGCAAGGGGAGAATTGAGAGAGATTATATGAGTGAGATTTTAACAACCAAAAACAGAGGCTTAACTGATGCTTATCTCGTAAAAAGACCCTATGAAAGAGATGATACTCAAAATCTTAAAACCTCTCTAACTTATGGGGAGTGGCAGGTTTGTGGAATTGTAAATGAAGATGAAGAGAGTTTTATGTGTAAATATAAGATATTTCCGGGGGATGAGGTTGAGATTGTGACTCCAAAAGATGGTAAAATTTCAGCATGTGAGAGTGAGATAGGTAAAATTTATAAAGAAGATGGAAAATGGAAACTTAAATTTTACAAAATTGTAACTAAAAATGGCAAAGAGCTTAACGGAGTGCACAGTGGGAATTTAAATCCAATTAAGCTTCCAGGGCGTTTGCCTTATTTAACTTTTCTTAGAAAAAAAGTAAAATTTAGTCCAAATGGGATTTAAGGAGAGAGAATGAGATTTGTTAGTATTTTAATGGGAAGTAAGAGTGATTATGAGATTATGAGAGAGAGTGTTAAAGTTTTAGAGAAATTTCAAATTCCGTATGAGCTTATTATTACATCAGCTCATAGGACTCCTCAGAGAACTCATAAATATGTAAAAGATGCAGAGGAAAGAGGTGCAAAAGTATTTATCTGCGGTGCTGGGATGGCGGCACATTTAGCTGGGGTTGTTGCTTCTCTTACAACCCGCCCAGTAATTGGGGTGCCAATGCCAAGTGGAATGATGGATGGGCTTGATGCTTTGCTTAGCACTGTTCAGATGCCAGGGGGAATGCCTGTTGCTACCTTAGCAGTTGGGAAAGCTGGGGCGAAAAATGCGGCTTATCTTGCACTTCAAATCCTTGCAAACAGCGATGAGGAGTTAAAAGCAAAACTTGAAGAGGATAGAGTTGCCCAGGCTAAAAAGGTTGAGATGGATTCAAAAGATGTTGAAATTATTTTAAAGGAGGAGTAATGCAAAAAAGAGTAGTGCTTTTTACAGCACCTGGATGTATCTGGTGCACAAGGGCTGAGCAATTTTTTAGAAAACATAAAATTAAATTCAGAAAAATTGATATAAGCAAAGATACAAAAGCGGCAAAAGATTGTCAAAGACACGGATGTAGAGGAGTGCCGGTTATTTTGATTGGGAATAGATGGATTTGCGGATTTAATGAGAGTGCTGTTAAAAAGGAGCTTGGGATTAAATGAATATAGCAAGGGAGTGTTATCTTTGTATTTATCGGCAAGTTTTTAAGCTTGCCGATAAGTTTTGTAAAGAGGAAAAGTGTGCAAGTAAGATTTTAAGAGAGGGGGCAAAGATTCTTAGCAAGTATGATATAAATGTAACCCCTCCTGAGATTGCAAGGGAAGAGTATGGTAAAATAAGCGAAATTTTAGGGATTGAGGATTTGTTTGAAAAAGAGAAAAAAGAGTCTATAAAAGAGGCTTTGAAGTTTAAGCCGCTTCTTAAATTAAGACTTCTTGAATCAGAAAATCCTTTATATGATGCTTGCAAGATTGCGGTTGTAGGGAATGTAATTGACCTTGGAGTTCATCAAAGTTATGATTTAAAAAGAGAGATTGAGAATATTTTTGAGATTGAATTTAAGAGGAATGATTTTGATGAGTTTAAATTAAGGGTTAGTGATAGTGAGAGTATCTGTTATTTAGCAGATAATGCCGGGGAGAATATTTTTGATGAGTTGTTGATTGAAGAGATTAAAAATATTAACCCGGATGTTAAGGTTTATTATGTTGTAAGATGCAAGTCTGTTATTAACGATGTGACAATTAAGGATTTAATAGGGCTTGAAATTTTTGAATTGGCTGAGGTTGTTGACAGCGGTGTAGATACTCCCGGGTTTCATTTAAAATTTGCAAATGAAGTTTCAAAAAAAATTTTTTTTGATGCGGATATGGTAATAAGCAAAGGAATGGGTAATTTTGAGTGTCTTTTTGATGAGTGCGGCAGGGAAGTGTTTTATCTTTTTAAAGTAAAATGCGATGTGGTTGCACGTGCAAGCGGTGCTGAGGTTGGAGATTATATGCTTTTTAAAGGCGAGAAATGAGACTATATTTAAAAAATATTGGAATGATAAAAGAAGCTGATGTAAAGCTTGATGGCTTAACAGTAATTGCCGGGGAAAATGATACTGGTAAGAGTACAGTTGGGAAAATGCTTTTTATATTGGCAAGAACATTTACATTTTATAAATATGGCAATAAGGAGAGAACTTCAAATCAAATTTTAAATTGGCTTATAAAACAGATTTTTAAAGACATAATAATCAATAAAGATTCTTTTTGTAAATTAGAAGGTGAAGAGTTTTTTGTGGAGTGTTTTAAAATTAATGTAGAAAATAAGAAATTTTTAGATGCGCTTTTTATAGAAACGCCGTTTGTTTTGAATATGTTTGATACTTTTAAAACAATTCAACCTTTTATCGTTTCTCAAAATCCGTTAGATATTTATATTGATTATCCTTATGTTGCTTGGGATTTGTTTTTAAAATCATATAATAAGTCTCAATTTAAACCAAAATTAGATTCAGATGATTTATTTGATTTTATTGAAAATGTAGTTAAAGGCTTTTGGATTTTTGATGAAGAAAAAAAAGAGTGGAGATTTGTAAAAGATAGAAAAAGTTTTCAGATTAATAATGTTGCGATGGGAATAAAACAGTTTGGAATTATTGAGATTTTACTTAAAAACGGATATATTTCTGAAAATAGAATTTTAATAATAGATGAGCCAGAAGTCCATCTTCATCCAAAATGGCAAATTGAGTATGCCAAATTAATAGTTGAGTTGGTAAAAAGAGGGGTTAAGGTTTTGATTACGAGTCATTCTCCATTTTTTATAGAGGCTATTGAGAATTTATACAAAGAGACAAATTTCTATTTGGCAAAAGATGGGATTTTAAAAGAGTGTGAAGCGAGTGAGATTTATGATGTTTTGGCTCAAAGTATTGATATTTTGGAAGAGATGGAGATAGAGAAATTAAAATGGTAGATTTAAACTCTTTATTGGCACCTTTGAATGAGGTGAGTGATAACTGCTGTGAAGATAATGGAAAAAAGTGTATAGATTTTGATAAAGTTGATAATAATTTAGCAACTGCTGATTGTTTGATAATTAAGGATAGTTACTTTTTGTTGGTTGAATTTAAGAAACTTGATGAGGTTGAAGATATTAAAGAGTGGACAGATGATAAGATTAAAAATCAGCAGATTTTGTTAAAGGCGTATGAGAGTTATTTTTTACTAAAAAAGTTGGTTAAAAATTTTGATACTTTTGAAAAAAGGTTTGTTTTGGTATACAAGGCTAGTAAATCTAAAAAGAAAATAAAAGAGCATTTTAAGAGTAGGTTAAGTAGAATTAAAATTGCTTATGATGAAGTTTTGGTTTTAGAGTGCAGAAATTTTAAAAATTTACTTCAAAGGATAGAGAATGTATTTTAGTGATTTGCTTTTAAAACTGCAAGAGTTTTGGAAAAATAAAGGTTGCAATATAGTAATGCCTTATGATTTTCCAAGTGGGGCTGGGACCTTTCATCCGGCAACTCTTTTAAGAAGCCTTGAAAATAGACCTTGGAATGTTGCGTATGTGGCGCCAAGCCGCCGCCCGACTGACGGAAGATACGGCGAAAATCCAAACCGCCTTGGGAGTTATTATCAGTTTCAAGTGATTATGAAACCAAGTCCAGATAACATTCAAGAGATGTATCTTGAAAGCCTTGAATATCTTGGACTTAATCTTAAAGAACACGATGTAAGGTTTGTAGAGGACAACTGGGAGTCTCCAACCCTTGGAGCTTGGGGGCTTGGTTGGGAAGTTTGGCTTGATGGTATGGAAGTTACCCAGTTTACATATTTCCAGCAGGTTGGAGGGCTTAAAACTTTTCCAGTACCAGTTGAGATAACATACGGGACTGAGAGACTTGCTATGTATTTGCAAGGGGTTGATAATGTGTATGACATTAAGTGGAATGAAAACACAACTTATGGTGATATGCATAAAAGAAGCGAATTTGAGTTTTCTAAATACAATTTTGAAGTAGCAAATGTTGATATGTTGTTTAGATGGTTTGAAGATAGCAGGAATGAAGCAAAGAGATGCATTGAGGCAAAACTTCCACTTCCGGCTTATGATTATACGATTTTTGCATCCCACATATTCAATGTGCTTGATGCAAGAAAAGCTATCTCCCAAACAGAAAGACAAAACTATATCTTAAAAATCCGCGAGCTTGCAAAAGCGGTGGCAGAGCTTTATGTAGAGGTTGCTTCTTAGCTCCTCTTTTAATTTAATCTTTGGGACTTTTTGATATAATTTTGTAAAATAAAAAGGATAAAGGATGAAAGTTTCAAGGGATGAGTATTTAGCTTTTGTAAAAGATGTGTCAGAGAGAGAATTTAACCACCTTCCCATTGAAAGGCTTGATATTTTTGATGAGGAGAAGATTAATTATTTAAAAGTTGGGCTTAAAGAAGAATTTAAGGTTGAAAAGAGGATAAAAAAGGCAGTTGCAATTATAGAGGTGTCTTGTAGATGTGCAATGAGGAGTGAGTTTTTAAAAAGGCTTAGTAAATTTATGCAAGTTGAGAGTGTGCTTGTGATTTTGTGTGTAAAAGGAAAAGACAAAAAAGGAATTGCCCATTTATTTTATGTGTAGGGTTTTAAATTTTTGATAGATGTAAGTAAAAATTATTACAATTGCTATAACCCACGCACTACTTTTTAGAGCTTGAATGTTGTAAATTAAGTTATATCCAATAAGAACAATAGCTGATAAGATACACAAAATAAAGCCAAGTAGTGCGATTATAGGATTTGCGTTTGTTACTTTTCTTAGTTTAAAGTTAGCTAAATTAATCAGTCCAAAGATTGTTAAAAATCCAAAACTTCCGGCTACTGAGATGTTTTCTATATTAAAGCTTATTGCAAAAATTATTCCAAGTAGTCCAAGAATTATCATTCCTTCATACCCTTGTTTTATCTTTTCTGAAAAGCTTTTTGGGATTTCTCCAAGTTTTGCAATTAAATATCCAGCCCTTCCAGCTCCATAGATTGTTGCGTTAATTGCACTTGCAGTTGAGAGCATAGCCGCAAGAGAGATTATTATAAAACCAGCTTTTCCAAGTAAAGGTTTAGCAGCAATTGCAAGCACATAATCTTGGGCTTTTTTTGCGGTTTGAAAATCTACGTTTGCAATTGTAACTATTGCAATACTTACATAAAGAATAATTACAAAAATTACGCTTGCATAAAAAGCCTTAGGGAGTGTTTTTTGAGGATTTATAACATCTTTTGCTGAATTTGCAATAAGCTCAAATCCTTCATATGCTAAAAATATAATCAATCCACCAGTTATAATCTTAATTGGACTCTCCCAATATTTAGGGGATAATCTCTCAAAATGCTCAGCTGTATAAAATCCAATAATAACAAAAACTACTAAGATTGCAATTTTTGTATAAACTAAAATATCTTCTGCTTTTCCTGTTAAAAACGCTCCCATTAAGTTTATTAAAACAAAAAGAGTAATTACTACAACTGATAAGAATTTATGAAGAGATGGAATATCAGCTCCCATAATAAGGGCACTTGCGTAACTTCCAAAGGCTGAGGCGTAAAGAGCAAGCATAATTACATATGAAATAAGAAGTAAATTATTGGCAATAGCGCTAAATAAATTGTTTCCAAAGGCTTTTACAATATATTCAATGCTACCACCCTCACTTGGAAATTTAACTGATAGTTTTGCGTAAGAGTAAGCGGTAATTAATGCAATAAGTCCTCCAATTAAAAAAGCAATGGGAGCTGCTCCTTTTGCCAAATCAATTGTAAGTCCAAGGACTGCAAAAATTCCACCACCTACCATTCCCCCAACACCAATACTAAACGCTTCTAAAAATCCAATTTTTCTCATTTTCATTTAAAAAGTTGCTCCTATGTTAAATTCAAATTTTTGTAAGTCATCTCCACTCTCACTTTTAATTGGCCAAGCCCATATAAAGCTAAGAGGTCCCATTGGGGTAATCCAGTCAATCTCAAATCCATATGAGCTTCTTGTAATATTTAATCTATCCTCTCCCACAGCTCCATAATCAATAAATCCTGTTAGCCATATTTTACTTTTCTCACTAAGAGGAGTTGAAATTTCTGGACCTGTTATGAATTCATACTTTCCTCCTATTTTATTGCCTTTTTTATCCACAGGAGAGATTGAGTACCAGTTAAATCCTCTTATGCTTCTTGCCCCTCCAACATAAAATTTTTCGTTAATTGGTAAATACCCATTATCTTTAATAGCTCCTGCTATTACTCTATATTTTAGCACTGCTATTGTGTTGTAGGTTTTGTCAGTAATAGGGTAAAATGTTTTTGCTTTTAATAAAGTTTTTATAAACTTCTCATCTCCTCCAAGTCCAGCAATTTGAGAAGAGGCACTTGCAATTATTCCGTTTGTTGGGAAGAAATAGTCATCTGTATTGTTATAAGCAAGAGATAAAGTTACATAACTTTTTGTGCTGTTTGGTTTTATGTAATCTTCGTCTGGATAATCAGTTAGCTTTGTTTTTACATATCCATAAGTTATGTTTGCGGATGTGAATCTATTTAATTGGCGACCAATTCCAATACTACCACCTTTTTGTTTTGAAGTGTAAGAGATTCCATCAAAGCTTCTTTTATAAAGAGAAAAATTAAATGAGTAGAGGCTATCAAAAATTCTTGGGTTAAATAAGCTTATGCTATAACTTGATGAAACTGAGCTAACATCGGCGTTAATAGAGATTGTTTGCCCGCTACCAAAGATATTTTTTTCGCTAAGGGAGAAATTAAATCCTAGTTTTGTATAAGTTCCATAACTTATTCCAGCTTTTAGCATTCCACTAAGCCCATCAACTGCTTTTACTTTTAAGTTCATTTTATTTTGAGAGATTCTCTCTTTTTTTATGCTAACTTCTTTATAATACCCTTTTCTTTTTAAAGCGTTGATGCTATCTTGGAAATCGGTATATGAGAATTTATCTCCTGGTGCTAAGAAAATATTTCTTCTAACAACTCTATCAAGAGTTTTATTGTTTCCTTCAATAATTACATCATTTATATAAACTATCTCTCCTGGAATTACTTTATAAGTTATATGTGCAAAGTTATTTTCTTTTTTGATATCTGGATAAACTTTTGCGTATGCGTATCCTTTGTCCATAAAGGCGTGTTGAATATTTTTTATATCTTTTTTAAGGGCGGAGATGTTGAAATATTTGTTTGGTTTTAAATTTAGTTTTGGAAGTTTTACTTTTATGGTTTTTGGGTAGTCTATTGAAACTTTTTTTACTATATATCTTTTTCCTTCTTCTATTTTATAGTCAATATCAGCAAAATAGCTATCAGTATTTATTGATGCAAAGGGAGTTGAGATGTTAGCATCAATATATCCTAAATTCATATAGTAATTTTTAAGTGCTATTTTATCGTTTAAGAGGGTGAGTAAATTTAATTTACCGCTATTTGTAAATGGAAGGTTGCTCCAAAATGTGCGGGGTTGATTTTCAACTTCATCAAGTAATTCATCTTTTGGTAAAGTTGCTCCAAAGAAGTTAACTTCTCTTACATAAACTGAGCGACCTTTGTGGGCGATAATTTCTACTTCTGCTCTGTTATTAGGGAGTGGTTTTATAATAACTTTTACATAGCTATTAAAGTAGCCTTTTGCTTTATAGTATTCTTCAATAAATTTTTGAATTTTTTTAATTTTCTCTTCTTGGAGAATTTCACCTTTTTTTATTATTAATTTTTGTTCTTTTAAAAGGTTTTTTACATCTTCTGGGACATTGTAAAATTTTATTTTTGCGATGGTTGGTTTTTCTTTGCAGATAAATGTTAAAATGCCGTTTGAATAATCAACTTTTATTGTTTGAAAGTAGCCAGTTTTGTAGAGTTTTTTTAAGGCTTTGTCTATTTTTTTTATATCAAATTCACTTCCTTTTTGAATATTGATTATAGCATTTGCACTAAGAGGGGAAATGTGGATTAGTCCTTTATATTTTATTTCGTTTATTTGTGCAAGAAGTGCTATTGGAAGTATTAAAAAAATGGATTTTTTCATATCTCTCCTTATAAAGTATACGCTAAATTTTTTATTAGCCAAAATTATATCGTAAATGTGATATAATTTTTAAAAAAAGAGGTAAAATGACTTGCTGTGTTGTTGGACTTGGACTTATGGGAGGAAGTTTTGCGCTTGCTATGAGGGGCTATTTTGATAGAATAATTGGAGTGGATAACAATCCATCCCATCAAGAAGAAGCGTTAAAGCTTGGGTTGGTGGATGAGGTTTTGGAGTTTGAAGATGGCGTTAGGAGTGCGGATGTTATTGTTTTAGCAATTCCTATTGAAGCAATTATTAAAGCACTAAAAGATATCTCAAAGCTTTCTTTAAAAAAAGATGCTTTAATAATTGATTTTGGCTCAACAAAAGAGAGTATTGTTAAAAATTGTCCTAAAAACATTAGAAAAAATTTGGTAGCTTCTCATCCAATGGCTGGGACTGAATATTCAGGTCCAAAAGCAGCTATTGAGGATTTGTATTATAATAAGGTAATGGTAGTTTGCGATATTGAAGAGAGTGGAGAGGTGCAAGTAAAAAGGGCTTTTGATATTTATAACTATCTTAAAATGCAAATTAAAATTATGAATTCAAAAGAGCACGACCGCCACGCGGCTTTTATCTCTCATATGCCTCATATTGTCTCTTTTTCAATTGCAAATGCGGTTTTAAATCAAGAAGATAAAGAGCATATAGTAACTCTTGCAGCTGGTGGATTTAAGGATATGAGTAGACTTGCAAAGTCAAATCCTACGATGTGGAAGAGTATTTTTAAAGAGAATAAAAAAAATCTGCTAAAAGCAGTGGATGCATTTGAAGATGAGCTAAAAAGAGCAAAAGAGCTTATAAAAAGAGAAAAATGGGAAGAACTTGAAGAGTGGATGAGAGAGGGAAATAAACTTCATAATATAATGTAGGAGATGAAATGAGAGTTAGAACTATTTATGATTTGTTAGATGAAATTTCTCCTTTTGAGCTTCAAGAGGAGTGGGATAATAGCGGGCTTATTGTTGGCAATTTTGATTTTGAGGTTAATAGAATTTATATCTCTTTGGATATTGATGATGAGGTTGTTAGAGAAATTGAGCCAAATTCTTTGTTAATTACCCATCATCCATTAATTTTTAAAGGTATAAAAAGAGTAAATGGAGATACTTTTTCTACAAAATTTTTAATAAAACTTATTCAAAAAAATATCTCCCTTATCTCAATGCATACAAATTTTGATAAGACTCATCTTAATGAATATTTTGCAAGAAATGTCCTTGGGTTTAGCGGAGAAGTTGATGGTTTTGTTTTTTATAGCGATGTATTTATGGAATTTGATGAACTTTGTGATTTGGTAAAAAAGAGAATGGGTATTGAGGTTTTAAGAGTAGTTAGGGCAAAGGATTTTATTAAAAGAATAGCAGTTACAACTGGTGCTGGAATGGGACTTTTAGGAAAGATAGAGGCTGATTGCTTTTTAACGGGAGATATAAAGTATCACGAAGCAATGGAGGCAAAAGCGAGAGAAATATCTTTAATTGATATTAGACATTATGAGAGTGAGAGGTATTTTGTAGATGCAATGTATGAAGCAATAAAGCATTTTGATATTGATATTATCAAGTTAAATTCAAGTAATCCATTTTTAGATTTGATATAATTCCAACAAAAAGGTGAGAGATGAATAAATTTTTAGAGGAGTTAATTGAGCTAAATAGACTTGAAAGAAGACTTCAAGAACTTGAACCTATTGAAAAGAGTATAAAAGCACCACTATTAAGACTTGAAGCAAAAAAGAAAAAAGTATTAGATGAGTTTGATAAGATAGTAAATGAGATTAGAAATTTAAAAGTAAAAATTAGCCAAAGTGAGCTTTTAATTGCTGAGCTTAAAGATAAGTTAAAGGATATTGAAGAGAAGCAATCAAGAATTAAGAGTGAAAAAGAGTATAAAGCTCTTCAAATTGAAGAGGAGCTTGCAAAAGAGCAAATTAATGTAGCAAATGAAGAGATTGAGAGACTTGAAAAAATAATTGAACAAAAAGAAGAGAAAAAAGCAGAACTTGAAAAAGAGCTTGAAAAGATTGATGCGGATATTACTTTAACAAAGCTTGATGTTGATAAGAAGTTAGAGACAATTGAGGCTCAAAAGAAAACTATTTATGAAAAAATTAATAACTTAGTCTCACAAATGAATCCTCAAATTTATAGATTTTACGAAAAAATTAAAAGATGGGCTGGAATTAGTGCAGTAACTCCGGTAAGAAAACAAGCTTGCACGGGATGTCATATGAGAATTAGCGATAAAGTTTATGCTGAGGTTGTAAAAGGAGAAGATATTACAACTTGCCCGCATTGTGGGAGAGTTTTGTTTGTGGAAAGTGAAGATGATTTAAAAGATGATAAGTAGTTTTTATTACTTTTTCTTTTTTTTTCTTTATCTTTTAGCTATTCCTTTTTTGATTTTACTCTCTTTAAAGAAGAAGTATCACCGCTCAATTCCAGCAAGATTTTTTCTTTATAAAAACCCTCCCTTTACAAAAAAAGATTACCATTTTCACGCCTGTTCTTTTGGAGAGGTTAGAGCTTTAAAACCTTTGTTTGAAATTTTTAAAAATCCAAACATTTCCGTAATTACCCAAACTGGATTTGATGAAGCTAAAAGATATGGGGATGTAAGATTTTTGCCTTATGAGATTTTTTTACCTTTTTGGTTTAGAGAGTGTAAGAGTTTAGTGGTAATGGAAGCTGAGCTTTGGTATATGCTTTTTTTAATGGGGAAAAAAAGGTGTAAGAGGGTTGTTTTATTAAATGCAAGAGTATCTGATAGGAGTTATCCAAGATATAAAAAATTTAGATGGTTTTATAGGCATATTTTTAAGAATATTGATTTAGTCTTAGCTCAAAGCCAAGAGGATAAAAAAAGACTATTAGAGCTTGGAGCAGAAAATGTGGAAGTTGTTGGGAATATTAAGACTTATTTTATTCCACAAATTACAAAAAAGTATAAAAAGCAAAAGCCTTTAATTGTTATAGCTTCTACTCATCCAAATGAAGAGGAGCTTATTTTAAAAAATCTTGATTTTAAAGGATATCAAGTAGTAATTGCTCCAAGACATCCAGAGAGATTTTTAGAGGTTGAAAAGTTTTTAAGTGAGTTTGCAAAAAAAAGAGGGCTTAAATTTGAAAAATTAAGTGAAGAGCTAAGAGGGGATATTATTTTAGATGATAAGTTAGGAGAGCTTGTTAATTTATACTCAATTGCGGATATTGTAATTCTTGGTGGGAGTTTTGTAAAGGGAGTAGGAGGGCATAATCCAATTGAAGCGGCTTTTTTTAATGTGCCAATTATTAGTGGTAGATACTTTTTTAATCAAAAATCTCTTTATAAAGAGGTTTTTGGGATTGAAGTTTGTGATGTTGAGAATATAAACGAAGCTATTAAAAAAGCAAAGCCAACTGAAATTAAAAGTAAGATAGATTTAGAGAAAATAGCAAAATTAATAAGGGGTGAGAATGTTTGAGATTAAAGATAATAGGGTAATTTTAAGTATTAAGGTCCAGCCAAACTCTTCAAAAAATAAGATTGCTGGACTTTATGGGGATGCTTTAAAAGTTAACATAAAAGCCCCAGCGGTTGAAGGGGCGGCAAATAAGGAGCTTATTAAGTTTTTTAGCAAAACTTTTAAAGTTCCAAAAAGTGAAATTGAGATTAAAAATCCAACAAGTAAGCAAAAAAAAGTCTCTTTGCCACTTAATGATAAGATAAGAGAATTTTTAAAGGAATTTGATGAATAATAGTGAAATTGCAAAAATTTTCTCTCAAACGGCGGATTTATTAGAGATTAAAGGAGAGAACTCTTTTAAGGTAAGAGCGTATAGAAATGCAGCAAGGATAATTGAAAATTCAAGTAAAGATTTTGAAAAGCTTGTAAGAGAGGGGGTTGATTTAACAAGGCTTCCTGGAATTGGGAAAGATTTGAGTGAATATATTAAAGAGATTGTTTTAACTCATAGATTCTCAAAACTTGAAGAGCTAAAAAAAGAGATACCTTCTGGACTTTTGGAGATGTTAAGCATTGAGGGGCTTGGTCCAAAAAGAATTAAGCAAATTTATGACGCTTTTGGGATTACTTCTCTTGATGAGCTTAAAAAATATGCGCAAAGCGGAGAGCTCGCTAAATTAAAAGGATTTGGACCAAAACTTATTGAGAAGATTTTAAAAGGGATTAAGCAGCTAAAAAAGGCTGGAATTAGATTTTTGTGGGCTGAGGTTGAGGGGATAGCCAATGAGCTTAAAGAGTATTTACAAAAGTTTGATGGAGTGGAGATTGTTGAAATTGCCGGTAGTTTTAGGAGAAAAAAGGAGAGTGTTGGGGATTTGGATGTTTTGGTAATTGCAAAAGATTATAAAAAGGTTAGTGAGTATTTTATAAAGTTTAAAAGAGTAAAAGAAGTTCATTCAGCCGGTCTTACCCGCTCAACCGTATTTTTAGAAAATTCTCTTCAAGTTGATTTAAGAGCAGTTAGCCGTGAAAGTTATGGAGCGGCACTTCACTATTTTACCGGAAGTAAAGCTCACAATATAAAAATAAGACGCTTGGCAATAGAAAAAGGACTTAGGGTTAATGAATATGGGGTTTATGAGGGGGAGAGAAAGATAGCAGGTAAGAGTGAAGATGAAGTTTACAAAGCAGTTGGGCTTTGTTATATTGAGCCAGAGCTTAGGGAAAATAGAGGAGAAATTGAGGCGTGTTTGGCTGGGGAGTTGCCAAAGCTTGTAGAGTTTTTTGATTTAAGAGGGGATTTGCATATGCACACAATTTATAGCGATGGAGCTTGTAGTATTGAAGAGATGGTAAAAAGGGCAATAGAATTAGGATATGAATATATTGCAATTACTGACCATTCAAAAAGATTATCAGTTGCAAATGGGCTTGATGAAAAAAGGCTTTTAGAGCAGTTTGATGAGATTGAGAGACTAAAAAAGAAATACCCTCAAATTAAAATTTTAAAAGGAGCAGAAGTTGATATTTTAGAAGATGGGAGTTTGGATTTTTCGGATGAAGTGTTAAAAAGGCTTGATATTGTAGTTGGTGCGATTCATTATAAGTTTAATTTGGACAAAAAAACTCAAACTAAAAGAATTTTAAGGGCGTTATCAAAAATTAATATCTTAGCTCATCCTTTAAATAGGCTTATAAATAAAAGAGAAGGGATTGAAGCTGAGTGGGATGAAATTTTTAAAATGGCAAAAGAGCTTAATGTGGCAATGGAGATAAACTCTCAACCAGATAGATTGGATTTAAATGATATTTTATCAAAAAGAGCAAAAGAGATTGGTTGTAAGGTTGCAATTAATTCTGATGCTCATAATATAAAAATGCTTGAATTTATAAGGTATGGGGTAAATCAAGCAAGAAGAGGATGGATAGAAAAAGAGGATGTTATTAATACTTTTGAATTTGATAGGTTGTCAAATTTTCTCAAAAAGATATAATTTCAAAAATTTTAAAGGTAATAGATGAAAAATATAAGAAATATAGCGGTTATTGCTCATGTTGACCATGGAAAAACTACATTAGTGGATGAATTACTAAAACAATCAGGCACTCTTGATAGTAGAAAAGAGCTTGGTGAGAGAGTTATGGATAGTAATGATTTGGAAAAAGAGAGAGGAATAACAATTCTTTCAAAAAATACGGCAATTAAGTGGAAAGATTATAAAATTAATATTATTGATACCCCAGGACATAGTGATTTTGGTGGAGAGGTTGAGAGGGTATTAAAGATGGTGGATGGAGTTTTGCTTTTGGTTGATGCGCAAGAAGGGGTTATGCCTCAGACAAAGTTTGTTGTAAAAAAGGCACTCTCACTTGGACTTAAACCCATTTTAGTTGTAAACAAAATAGACAAACCAGCAGCTGAGCCAGATAGGGTTGTTGATGAGGTTTTTGATTTGTTTGTTAGTATGGGAGCAAGTGAAGACCAGCTTGATTTTCCGATAATTTATGCAGCGGCTAAGAATGGAATTGCAAAGTGGGAGCTTGAAGATGATAATAAAGATATGACTCCAATTTTTGAAGCTATTCTCAAACATATTCCACCTCCAAGTGGGGATGAGAATAAACCTCTTCAAATGCAAGTCTTTACTCTTGATTATGATAATTATGTTGGAAGAATTGGGATTGCAAGGATTTTTAACGGGCGCGTGAAAAAAGGGGATCAAGTTACATTAGTAAAAGCAAATGGAGAGAAAATTCAAGGAAGAGTTACAAAGCTTCTTGGATTTTTAGGACTTGATAGAATTGAGATTGATGAAGCAAGTGCTGGGGATATTGTAGCACTTGCTGGGTTTGATGCCCTTGATGTTGGAGATACAATTGCTGATAAAGATAACCCAGTAGCACTTGATCCGCTTCATATTGAAGAGCCGACAATTAGCGTAATTATGAGCGTAAATGATTCTCCACTTGCTGGGACTGAGGGGAAAAATGTAACCGCTCCAAAGCTTAGAGATAGACTCTTTAAAGAGATGGAGACAAATATTGCTATGAAAATTGAAGAGCTTGGTGAGGGTAAATTTAAAGTTTCAGGAAGAGGTGAGCTTCAAATTGCGATTTTGGCTGAAAATCTTAGAAGAGAAGATTTTGAATTTTCCCTCTCGCGTCCAGAAGTTATTATCAAAGAAGAAAACGGAGTAAAACTTGAACCTTATGAGTATGTGGTTGTTGATGTGCCAGATGAATATAGCGGAGTAGTGATTGAAAAGCTTGGAATAAGAGGTGGAATTATGAAAAATATGATGCCACTTTCAGATGGAACTACAAGGATTGAATTTGAGATGCCAGCAAGGGGACTTATTGGGTATAGAGGTGAATTTATGAGTGATACTAAGGGTGAGGGAGTGCTTAATTCAAGCTTTTTGGAGTTTCGCCCAGCAACCACTAAACCTTATAAAAGAAAAAATGGAGCGCTTATTTCAATGGAAAATGGAGTAGCAACTGGGTATGCGATTTTTAACCTTCAAGAGAGAGGGAAAATGTTTATAAAACCGGGGGATAAAGTTTATAATGGAATGATTGTTGGAGAACATAGCAGAAGCAATGACCTTGAAGTTAATCCAATAAGAGG
>Ga0256836_1000294_pt1 | contig 28655 bp, 37 predicted proteins | sample 4561380metaG_FD_185974 | JGI IMG/M metagenome (GOLD analysis project Ga0256836, IMG submission 185974) | Hydrothermal vent microbial communities from Guaymas Basin, Mexico - 4561-380 | ecosystem: Environmental > Aquatic > Marine > Hydrothermal vents | place: Mexico: Guaymas Basin | collected...
GAGAAAAATGTGAAAAAAACTCTTAAGGTTATTAATGAAGTCGTTAATAATTGAACCTCCAACGTGGCTTGGTGATGCCGTAATGGCAAGTGGAGCAATAAGGGCTTTGTTAGATGAAATAAGGCCTAAAAGAACGATATTGTTTGGAAGTTTTATAGCAACCGAGCTTCTAAAGAGTTGGTTTGATGAGGTAATGGTGATAGATAAAAAGCATAAATTTAAGCAATTTGTGGAATTTCCAAGGGCTGATGTTTTTGTGAGTTTTAGAAGGAGTTTTTATTCTAAAATCTTGGGACTTAAGGCAAAAGATAGTTATTTTTTTAGTAAATCTTTAAAAGGACATATGGTAGAAAAATATTCTAATTATGTTAATTCGATAATAGGTAAAAATCAAATTTACTCTCCCGTTTTGCCTTTTAAACCTAAAAAATTTCAAAAACCAACCATCGGAATCAATCCGGGTGCTACTTATGGAAGCGCAAAAAGATGGTATCCAGAAGAATTTTCAAAAGTAGCCAACGAACTTGGAAAAAAATACGATGTAATAATTTTTGGAGGACCTGGCGAAGAAGAAATAGCTAAAGATATAGAAAAAAATTTGACTATTAAAAATTATCAAAATCTTTGCGGAAAATTAACCATTAAAGAACTTTGCGAAAATATAGGAGGGCTTGATTTGTTTATTACTAACGATAGCGGTCCTATGCATATAGCGGCGGCTTTTAACGTAAAAATAGTTGCTATTTTTGGTCCTACCAATTATAAAGAAACTTCTCCTTGGAGCGATAATTATAGGATTGTTACTAAAAATCTTGAATGCGCTCCTTGTATGAAAAGAGAGTGTCCTTTGGGGCATCATAGATGTATGAAAGAGATTAAAGCTAAAGATGTATTAAATGCTTGTAAGGAGATTTTGTGAGGGCAGCGTTTTTGGATAGAGACGGGGTAATAAACGAAGATTTTGGATATGTGGGTAAAATAGAAAATTTTGAATTTAAAGAGGGAATATTTGATTTGTTAAGATTGCTTCAAAATCTTGGATTTACTCTTTTTGTAGTTACCAATCAAAGCGGAATAGCAAGAGGATATTATACGGAAAATGATTTTTTTAAATTAACCGAATGGATGAAAAAGGAATTATTAAAGCAAGGGGTTGAAATTAAAGAAGTTAGATATTGTCCCCATCATCCAGAAATTACGGGAGAGTGCGATTGTAGAAAACCAAAGCCAGGTATGATTTTGGATTTGGCTAAAAAATATAAGATTGATTTAAAAAATTCGATTATGATAGGAGATAGCAACAAAGATATTGAAGCTGCTAAGAGAGCCGGGATTAAAAAAACTTATAAAGTTGAAGATTCGTTATTTGATATAATTGAAAGAATAAAAAAAGATTTTAAAGGTAGCATATGAGATATGTAGATACCGATTTTAATAATAAGACGATAGTAATAACTGGAGGAGCTGGATTTATAGGAAGTAATTTGGCATTTTATTTTCAAGAAAACTATCCAGATGCAAAAGTAATAGTTTTTGATAAATTTAGAAACGAAGAAACTTTTAGTAATGGTAATTTAAAAAGTTTTGGACATTTTAAAAATTTGATTGGGTTTAAAGGTATTGTAATTAGCGGAGATATAACTAATAAAGAAGATTTAGAAAGGCTTGAAGAGTTTGATATAGATTATATTTTTCATGAAGCTGCTATTTCTGATACTACGGTAGCCGATCAAAAAATAATGATTGATACGAACGTTAATGCTTTTAAAGATTTATGTGATTTAGCCGTTAAGAAAAACGCAAGCATGATTTATGCTTCATCTGCCGCTACTTATGGAAATTCTGATGTTTTTAAAGTCGGTTACGAAAAGCCAAATAACGTATATGGATTTTCAAAGCTTATGATGGATAATTTGGCAAAAGAATATTATGACAAAATTAGAATGGTTGGGCTTAGATATTTTAACGTTTATGGTCCAAGAGAGTTTTTTAAAAACAAAACCGCTTCTATGGTGTTACAATTTGGTCTTCAACTTTTAAAGGGTGAGAGTGCTAAGCTTTTTGAAGGAAGCGATAGGATTAAAAGAGATTTTATTTTTGTAGAGGATGTAATTCAAGCAAATGTTAAAGCGTGTGAAGCTAAGAAAAATGGGGTTTATAACGTAGGAACGGGTATAGCAAGGAGTTTTCAAGATATTGTGGATATTTTAAAAAAAGAGCTAAACATTCAAAGAGAAGATACTTATATACCAAATCCTTATGTTAAACAATATCAATTTTTTACTAAAGCCGATATAGAAGAGACAAAAAAACATCTAAATTATAAACCGAGATTTTCTTTGGAAGAAGGAATTAAAGCTTATTTGCCAGAGATTATTAGGATTTACGAAGAGGAAATTAAATGATTGCGGTTATTGGTGATTTTATGATAGATCATTATTTGTGGGGAGAGAGTAATCGTATCTCTCCTGAAGCTCCCGTTCCGGTAGTTGAGGTAAAAAAGGAAGAAGATAGATTAGGAGGGGCAGGAAACGTTGTAAATAATCTTTTGGCTCTTGGAAGCGAGGTTTTGGTTTCTACGGTTTTGGGAGATGAGAGCGAAAGGATGTTGAAACTTTTGAGAGAAAAAAACGTAAATACCGCTGGAGTGTTTATAGACAAAAGTAGAAAAACCATTGTAAAAAGTAGAGTAATTGCAAGCAATCATCAAGTAGTTAGATATGATAAAGAAACAAAAGAAGATATAAAAAAAGAGTACGAAGAAAAAATTTTTAAATATTTAAAGGCTAACATTGAAAAAATAGACATTTTTCTTTTAAGCGATTACGCAAAAGGCGTATTGACTGAGAGTTTAACTCAAAAAATTATCGATCTTGCCAACAAATACAATAAAAAACTCATAATAGATCCAAAAAATAATTTTTCAAAATATAAAAATGCTTATATGATAAAACCAAATAAAAAAGAGCTTTCTTTAGCAACTGGAATTGAGATAAAATCAAAAGAAGATTTAATAAAAGCTGGTTGGAAATTAAAAAAAGAGCTTAATTTAAAATATCTTTTAGTAACTCTTAGTGAAGAAGGGATGGCTCTTTTTGGAGAAGAGTTTATTCAAATTCCAACTTTAGCAAGAGAAGTTTACGACGTCACTGGCGCTGGGGATACGGTTTTGGCAAGTTTGGGATTTTATTTAAGTAAAAAAGATAATCTAATAGAAGCTATGCATTTTGCAAACGCAGCAGCGGCAGTTGTGGTAGGCAAAGTTGGAAGCGCTACGGCAAGTTTGGATGAAATAATGGAAATTGAAAGGAAACTTGATAATAGTGTAGATTATAAAATAATAGATTTTGAAAGAGTTGAAGATTTAATGAAATCTTTAAAAAATAAAAAAATCGTATTTACGAATGGATGTTTTGATATTCTACACATAGGACATGTTAAGTATCTTCAAAAAGCTAAAACCTTAGGAGATGTTTTAATCGTTGGAGTTAATTCAAACGAATCAGTAAAACGCTTAAAAGGAGAAGATAGACCAATAAACGATGAATACGATAGAGCATATCTTTTGGCGAGTTTAGAAGTAGTGGATTATGTCGTTATTTTTAAGGAAGATACGCCATATGAACTTATTAAAAAAATAAAACCAGATGTTTTGGTAAAAGGGAAAGATTACGAAGGAAAAGAAGTTGTAGGAAGCGATATAGCAAAAGAAGTTAAACTAATAGATTTTGTGGATGGTAAAAGCACTACCAATATCATTAAAAAAATAAAGGAAAGAAATGCTAAATAAATGTTTAAAAGAACATATAGAGGTTGCAAAAAAAATGGAAAAACTACTTCCTTTAATCGAAGAGGCTGGTAAAATTTGTATTGAAGCCTTAAAAAGCGGAAATAAAATAATGCTTTGTGGAAATGGAGGAAGTGCAGCAGATAGTCAGCATATAGCGGCAGAGCTTAGCGGAAGATTCAAAAAAGAAAGAAACGCTCTTAGCGGTATTGCTTTAACAACTGATACTTCGGCGCTTACGGCAATAGGAAACGATTATGGATTTGAGTTTGTTTTTAGTAGACAAGTTGAGGCGATTGGAAAGAAAGGAGATGTATTAATAGCTATCTCTACGAGCGGAAATAGTAAAAATGTAATAAATGCAATAAATTCGGCTAAAACAATGGAAATTAAAGTGATTACTTTAACTGGAAAGAGCGGGGGAGTTATGAAGGATATGGGAGATGTTAATATAATAGTTCCTTCAAACGATACGCCAAGAATTCAAGAGATGCACATAATGATAGGACATATGATTTGTGCTTTAATTGATGAGGCTTTTTAACATTATATCTATCATGTATTTGGCTCCTCCTTTTTTGTTTATATGTGCTAAATTTTTTGAAATTTCTTCTAAATTTGCGTTGTTTAAAATATTAAAAAGCTCTTTTTTGGTAGGATTCGTGCTAAGAAAACCGGCTTTTTTATCTACTAAGAATTTGGCGTTATAATATTGATGATTTCCGGCGGCGTATGGATATGGAATAAATAGGGTTGGAAGTTGATTTGCCGCTAATTCAAATAAAGTAGAAGCGCCAGCTCTTGATATTGCTAAATCGGCTTTGGATATTTTTTCTACTAAATTTGGATCAAAATCAAATACTTCCGCTTGAATTCCTTCTTTTTTATAAAATTTTTTTATTCTTTCGTAGTCTCTTTTTCCGGTTTGATGAATTATATTTATTCTTTTTTTGGTTAATTCTTTAGCTACGGTTATTGCAAAATTGTTTATTTGAAGTGCTCCTTGAGAGCCTCCAAGAAAGATTATGGTTTTTATTTCTTTTCTAATTCTTGCCTTTTCAAAGAAAATATCTTCTACTGGATATGGATCATTATAAATAAATGTATTAAAAAATCGTTTGCTAAAAGGTTTTAAGATTTTGTTTAACGCGCCAATATGGGCGTTTTGTTCGTGAATGAAAAGAGGAGTTTTTGTAAGTATGGCGGCAAAGGAAGCGGCGGCAGCGCTAAATCCTCCTACGCTAAAGACGGCTTTTATATTATGATTTTTTAAAATATGCGTTGCGTGATATGAAAGTTTTAAAATATTAGTTAAAGAAGTTATTTTTTTTAATCCTTTTTTATCTACAACGCCTGTTGAATTTAAAAAATATTTTTTGCTAAATCCATTTTCGTTTTCAAACCATTCTCTATCGGCTCCTTTAGTAGAGCCTATATAAATTGGTCGAATTGATCTGGAATTTAATTCTTTCATAATGATTTTTGCAATTTTTAAATGTCCTCCAGTTCCTCCTCCGGTTATTGCTATCATATTTTTGCCTTTTTTGAAATCATTAAAACCATTCCAATTCCTATACATAGAGCAACTAAAGAGCTTCCTCCATAACTTAAAAAAGGAACGGTTAGACCTTTTAGAGGTAGAATAGAAGTAATCCCAAATCCGTTTATTAAAATTTGAAATGCAATTAACGCTCCAATTCCAAGAGCAAATAGTTTGTATTCTTGTTTTTCGCTTCTATTTGAAATTTTAAATATTCTATAAAGTAAAATTGCAAAAAGTCCTAAAACTATGGTTATTCCAATAAGTCCAGCTTCTTCTGCTATGCCCGCTAATACAAAGTCGGTATGAACGTCGCTTAAATATCCAAGTTTAAACACTCCATTTCCTATTCCTCTTCCAAAAATTCCTCCATGATGTATTGCGTTTAGCGATTCCATAACTTGAGATGCCGGCATTAAAGATGTATTTGTTTTATAATGAGGGAAATAATTTGCCATTGCTGTAACATACCAATTTTTTAGTCTCTCAAGTCTATATGGTTTTGAGAGAATTGCATAAGTTCCGCCAATAGTTCCTAGTAAAATGATTAAAGCAAAGGTTTTAAATTTCCCTCCTGCTGCAAGGAGCAGAGTAATAAAGATTCCAAGCATTACCAAAACTTGCCCAAGGTCTGAAAGAATCATAGAAATTATCGCCCAAAATATTCCAAGAACTATTAAGTAGGGTAAGAGAGTTTTTAATTCTTCCTTTATGGACGTGGCTTTTCCTATTTTTCTCGTAAAAGACCATGCTAAAAAGAATGTAACCCCTATTTTGAAAAATTCAACTGGAGCAAAATGAACTGAGCCTATTTGAATCCATCTTTTTGCTCCTTTGATTATTGGAGCTATGGAATTTGGTAAAAAAGGAATTAAAATTACTAATATCCCCGAAATTATAAGAATGCTAAAGCCAATTATGTTAAACCACTTATCTGGATTTAAATTTGCAAGTATCACCATTAAAATAAAACCAACGGCTGCGTATGAAATGTATCTAATTAAAAAGTGATATTCGTCCCATCCTTTTATGTGTTCTAAGAAAATGGGAAGAGAATAGGAAAATACTGCCCCAATTAGCATTAAAATTACCACTATTATAAATATCGTGATGTCTATTTTTTGCAAAAAAATCCTTTATAAAGTATAATTTAATAAAATTTTATCAAAAAAACAAAGGGAATAATTTTTGCTTGTAATAACAAAAAAGGAAAAAAATGGCGTTTGAAATATCTAAGGCTTTTGATATTATGCAAAAATCTCTTTTTTATAGAAAAATTCGTCAGGATTTAATTTCAAGTAATATAGCAAACGCCGATACGCCTTTTTATAAGCCAAGAGATATAAGATTTGAAGAAGCTTTACAAGAGGAAGTAAATAAAAAATTTAATATTCCTTCAAAAAGACCAAAACTTGAGTTAGCAAGAACTAATCCTTTACATCTTGAGCCAAGAGATATTGAAGAAGGAAGTAAACCTATAATTTTTTATAGAGACGGACATTTGGCAAGAAATGATGGAAATAGTGTGGATATAGATGTGGAAACGAGCGAAATGGCAAAAAACAATATTGCTTATAACGCAACTATTGAAGCTCTTAGAAAAGATATAGGAATTTTTAAAGCAATTATTGATTCGAGCAAAAATATTTAGGAGTAATCGATGGGATTTTTAAATAGTTTTGATATTTCTGGATATGGACTCTCAGCTCAAAGATTTAGAATAAACATAATTTCTGAAAACATAGCAAACGCAAATACTACTAGAACTCCAGAAGGAGGTCCTTATAGAAGAAAAGAGGTAATTTTTAAAGCGGTTCCTTTTGAGGAAGAATTAAATAAAGAGCTTGAAAACGATTCTAGATTTCATGAATATGAAAATCCGTTGGATGAAGAGGGGGAAGATTATATTAAAGCAATTCCTCCAATTCAAACGGTAGTGGTGGATAAAGTAGTAAGAGATGATTCAAAGCCTATTTTAAAATACGATCCAACAAATCCCGATGCGGATGCTAATGGATATGTTGCTTATCCAAATATTAATCCTGTTGTGGAAATGGCCGATTTAATAGAAGCAACCCGTGCATATCAAGCAAACGTGGCTGCGTTTCAAAGTGCAAAAAACATGGCGCAAAGTGCCATAAACATTTTACAAAGTTAAAGGATAGATAATGGCTTTTATAAATAAAGTTGATTCTAATAATATAAACATTCCAAATAAACTAAACAATAATCAAAAAAGCGATGTGGATTTTGTGGATGTTTTGAAAAAAGAGATTGATGAAACGAATAATTTAATGCAAAAAGCGGAAAAAGCCGAAGCCGATATAGCAACTGGAGCCGTAAAAGATTTGGCGGGAGCAAGTATTACTATTCAAAAAGCCGAAATGAAAATGAAATTAATGCTTGAAGTTAGAAATAAAGCAATTAATGCTTATAAAGAATTGCTCAAAACACAAATTTAATGAATAATTTTAGGTATATTAGCATATTTCTTACTTTTTTTTTGCTTCTTTTATTTCTTTATGCCGCTTTTGTTTTTTTAAGCGTTTATAAGCCAAAACATTATTTTAAACCGCAGACTAAAATTTCTTTGATAGCTGTTAGAGGAGGAATTTATACCAAAAATTATACTTTGGCTAAAAGCGAAAAAATTTTTGGCGTTTATATTTATCCCGAATTTTTGGATAAAAACAAAATAAATTTATTTTATAAGCTTTTTTCTTATTATTCTGATATTCCTATTTCAAAACTTATTTTAAGGGTTCAAAGAGGTGAACTTAAGGGGAAAAAGAGAATTTTAATTGCAAAAGTGGATTTAAAAACTAAGCAAAATTTGCTTTATTTAAATAAGGTATTGGATAAAAAAGGAGTTTTTAAGTCAAATTCTTTGGGATTTAGAAGAGGGCTTGAGATTGTTAATTTGGAGTTTGAGAGAGTTTATCCTTACGGAGATATTTTTGAGCCATATCTTGGAAGATTTAGAAAAGATCTTAAGAGAGGAGAAAATGGAATAGAAGAATTTTACGATTCCCTTTTAAGGGCAAGAAAAAATGGATTTAAAAAAGGATATAGGGACGTTTTTGGTAATATAATTTATGATGGATATTCAAAAGTAGTTTGGCCCGTTGATGGAAAAGATATAGTATTAAACATTAATTTGGCTCTTCAAAGAAAGATAGAAAAACTTCTTGATCTTCAAAAGAAAAAGTTTAGAGCAAAAGAAGTAATAGCCGCCGTTATGGATAGTAAAACGGGTAAGATTTTAGCTATAGCTACTTCTAATAGATACAATCCAAATAAAATTTCTAAAAAAGACATTCCTAATATGAAAATAAGCGCAATAAGAGAACTTTTTGAGCCGGGATCTGTCATAAAACCCATAACTTTAGCGATTTTGTTGGAATTAAATAAAGTTAATCCTTATGAGATGATAAATACGGAAAATGGGATATGGAAGCCTAAATGGAGGAAAAGACCAATAAGAGATGATGAAAAATTTAAAAGCTTAAGCGTAGAGGATATAATAGTTCATTCAAGTAATATTGGAATTTCTAAACTTGCTTTAAGACTTACTGGAAAGGAAGAATATATTGGACTTAAGAAATTTGGGCTTAATTCAAAAAGCGGAATAGATTTGCCTTATGAATTAAAAGGTAGAATTAGACCACAAAGATTGTTAAATTACGAAATATTTAGAACTACAACTGCTTATGGATATGGGATTTTGGTAAATTTCGTTGAACTTTTAAGAGCTTATAATGTATTTAATAATAATGGCGTTATGATAAATCCAAGAATTGCTGGAATTAGTAATGTAAAAAAAAGGGTAATTAGTTCTAAAAATGCTGCAATTATGCTTAAGATTTTAAGAAAAGTAGTTTTAAAAGGAACGGCAAAAGCTACAAACGTTGAAGGATTGTTTATAGCTGGAAAAACTGGAACGGCGCATGTTTCTGTTTATAAAAAAGGATATCAAAACATTTATAATTCTTCCTTTTTTGGTTTTGTAAACGATAAAGATAGAAAATATACAATAGGCGTAACTTTTTTTGATATTAAAGCAAAGTGGCCTAATTATTTTTCAAGTAATTCAGCCGTTCCTACATTTAAAAAAATTGTTGATATAATGATAAACGAAAATCTTTTAAAGGTAAAAAATGCAAAATAATTTTTTTGAAACTTTGCTAAAAGTGTTAAATTACAAACTGCTTTCTTTGCCTCTTTATAAAATAATTTTGGCGTTTTTAGTGTTATGGATATTTTTGGTTTTAAGAAAACTTTTTGCTATTTACATTATAAAAGCTTTAAATTTTGTTGTTTTAAAAAGTAAAACGGATATTGATGATAAGTTTTTAAAAGCAATAAAGGGTCCCTTAAAGTTTTTATTTGTCATTGCTGGAATTTACTTTTTCTTTTTGATTTTGAAAGTAGATTTGGTAATTATTAAGCATGTTTTAAAAGGTCTTTTGATTTTTGATGTTTTTTGGGCGATTTATAATTTAATTACGGAATTTGAGGATTATGTATATCACGTGTTAGGAAAGTTTGGAAAAGCAAGTAAGGAGCTTGCAAAATTTATTATAAAAATTACAAAAGCATTGGTAGTTTCTATTGGAATAATTGCGCTTTTACAAGATTGGGGAATAAATGTAACTGGATTTATCGCATCTTTGGGACTTGGTGGTTTGGCTTTTGCTTTGGCTGCTAAAGATACGGCTGCTAATATTTTTGGAGGGATTGCTATTTTAACCGATAATATTTTTAAGGTAGGTGAGTGGATAAAAGTTGGAGGAGCTGAGGGAATAGTGGAAGATATTGGAATTAGAACTACAAAAATTAGAGCTTTTGATAAAAGACTTATCATAGTTCCAAATGCGACTATTGCTAATTCTAATGTCGAAAATTTTAGCAGGAGAAATAAAAGAAGAATTATGATGAGAATAGGACTTGTATATGATACTCCAATTGAAGTTATTAAAAAAATAGTAGAAGATATTAGAAAAATGCTTTTGGAACATCCTGATATTGCAAAAGATGAAAGTTTATTGATTTATTTCGACGAATTTGAAGATTCGAGTCTTTCTATTTTTTGCTATTTTTTTACAAATACAGCTGTTTGGAGCGAATATTTAAGAATTAGAGAAGATATTAATTTAAAAATTAAAGAAATCGTGGAAAAAAATGGAAGTTCTTTTGCTTTTCCAAGTAATAGCATTTATTTTGAGACTCCTCTAAAAATAGAAAGATAAAGATTTAGTCAGTTTGTATCAATATGCTTGACAAAATCAATGTAATATGTTATAATTACATTAACAAAATTATAAAAAGGAGGGGAAAATGATGTGGCCAACAGTATTTGATCCATTTAAAGAATTACAAGATATTGAAAGAAGAATTGGAGCTGTTCTTAACGTAAATAGACCTGTTCAAAAAGTAGAAAGTTTTACTCCAGCAGTTAATGAAAGAGTGGATGATAAAGGATATTATTTGGAAATTGATCTTCCGGGAGTAAAAAAAGAAAATATAGACATTTCTGTAAATGACGGGGTTTTAGTGGTTTCTGGAGAAAGAAAACTTGAGAAAAAAGAAGAAGGACCAAATTATACTAGAATTGAAAGCTTCTTTGGAAGATTTGAAAGAGCGTTTAAACTTCCAGCGGATGCCGATACTGATAATATTGACGCAAAATATGAAGATGGTGTACTTAAAATCTTTATTCCTAAAAAACAAAAACCAGCGGGTAAAAAGATAGAAGTTAAATAATTTCACAAAAACCTTTTTGGTTTTTGTGATTTTTTTCAAAATAGGTGACAGACCCTTTTGAGTTTTAATTCTATTTTAACTTTAAAAAATTTTTTGTTATCATTATAAAAAAAGGGTCTCTTATGGAATTGTTAGAGCGTTTGTTTCATCTAAAAGAAAAAAATACTACTATTTCTACTGAGGTTAGAGCTGGTATTTCTACGTTTTTAGCAATGATGTATATTGTTCCTGTAAATGCCTCTATTATGAGTTTAACTGGAATGCCTTTTGATGCTTTGATTACCGCCACAGCTGTAGTAACCATTATTGCAACCATTCTTAATGGTATTTGGTCAAATACTCCAGTTGCTATGAGCGTTGGGATGGGGCTTAATGCTTATTTTACTTTTGGGCTTGTAAAAGGGATGGGAATTCCTTGGCAAACGGCTCTTGGAATTGTAATGATTTCGGGAATTATTTTTTTAATTCTTTCGTTTACGAAATTTAGGGTTTGGGTGCTTGAATCAGTTCCGGATGATTTAAGAAGAGCAATTAGTGCCGGAATTGGGATGTTTATAGCTTTTATTGGTCTTCAGGGAATGGGAGTTGTTGTTAAAAACGATGCTGTATTGGTAGGGCTTGGAAATTTAAAAGATCCAAATGTGTTGCTTGGTATTTTTGGATTTTTTATAGCGGCAATTTTTTATGCTTATAGAATTAAGGGAGCTTTTATTCTTTCGATATTGCTAACTACTATTGTAGCTTGGATTTTAGGTTTGGCTAATCTTCCAAATGGTATTGTTTCTATGCCAGCAAGTATTTCTCCTATAGCTTTTAAATTTGATATAGCAAGCGCTTTAACTCTTTCTTTAGTGCCAGTAATTATTACTTTTTTAATTACAGATATGTTTGATACTATTGGGACTTTAGCTGGAATTGGAATGAGAGCGGGTCTTTTTAAAAAAGGAAGCGTTGAGCTTCAAAAAACTTTGGAAGCTGATGCTGCGGCAACCGTAATAGGAGCTTCTCTTGGAACATCTACGACAACTTCTTTTATTGAAAGTGCTGTAGGGGTAGAAGAAGGAGGAAGAACCGGACTTACGGCGGTAGTTACTGGAATTATGTTTATTACTACTTTATTTTTCTTGCCAATTTATAAGGCTATTCCAAGCAATGCTATTTATCCTATTTTGGTAATGGTTGGGGTTTTGATGTTTAGTGAGTTAAAAAATATTAATTTTAAAGATATGACCATAGCTGTAAGTAGTTTTGTAACGATTATTTTAATGCCTCTTACTTATTCTATTACAATTGGACTTAGCGCTGGATTTGTAACTTATCTTGTATTGGCTCTTCTTAAAAGAGAGTTTGAAAAAATAAATATTGGTACTATTACATTGGCATTGATTGGGCTTATGGCGTTTATCTTTCATTAATATTTCCTTCTAAAAAGGAAATATTGTTACAATTTTTTCTTTTTTTCTTTATTTTCATTTTTGAATTTTGCATTTTACATTAGAATATATATGGTATAATTCCATCCCCCTGAACGTAGAGGAGGCTTTGCAAATGCTTAAAGTATTTGCAAGGGCTGGTCTTTGTACCTAAGGGGGAAAATTATTGTAGGAGAGACAATGAAAGTTAGAGCATCAGTTAAAAAAATTTGTCCAAAATGTAAAATCGTAAAAAGAAAAGGGATTATTAGAGTAATTTGCGAAAATCCAAGACATAAACAAAGACAAGGATAAAACATGGCGAGAATTGCAGGGGTAGACTTACCAAAAAAGAAAAAAATTGAGTATGCGCTTCCTTATATTTATGGAATAGGACTTACTCTTAGTAGAAAAATTCTTAAAGATACTGGAATTGATCCAAATAAAAGAGTTTATGAGCTTACTGAAGATGAAATTTCTATTTTAAACAAAGAAATCGCTAACAATTACGTAGTTGAAGGTGAACTTAGAAAAATCGTTCAGCTTAACATTAAAGAACTTATGGATTTAGGATGTTATAGAGGTCTTAGACATAGACGCGGTCTTCCTGTTAGAGGTCAAAGAACTAAGACAAACGCAAGAACGAGAAAAGGTAAAAGAAAAACTGTTGGCGCAGCAAAAAAATAAGGGGTAGGTGATGGCAAAAAGAAAATTAACTAAAAAGAAAAAAATTAAAAAACAAGTAGCAAGAGGCGTTGTATATATTTCGGCAACTTTTAACAATACTATGGTAACCGTAACTGACGAAATGGGAAATGCTTTATGCTGGAGTAGCGCTGGAGCGCTTGGTTTTAAAGGTAGCAAAAAATCAACTCCTTTTGCGGCTCAACAAGCTGTAGAAGATGCTATGGCAAAAGCAAAAGAGTATGGAATTAAAGAAGTTGGTATTAAAGTACAAGGACCAGGTGGAGGAAGAGAAACAGCTATTAAAACTGTAGGTGCAATTGACGGAATTAAAGTATTATGGATGAAAGACATTACTCCATTGCCACACAATGGTTGTAGACCAAGAAAAAGAAGAAGGGTGTAACAATGGCAAGATATATAGGACCGGTTGAGAGAATAGAAAGAAGACTTGGCGTAAGCCTTGAGCTTAAAGGCGAAAGAAGATTAGCGGGTAAATCTGCGCTTGATAGAAGACCTTATGCGCCTGGTCAACATGGACAAAGAAGAGCAAAAATTAGCGAATATGGACAACAACTTAGAGAAAAGCAAAAAATTAAATATTATTATGGAGTTCTTGAAAAACAATTTAGAAGATTTTTTAAAGAAGCAAACAGACAAGAAGGTTCTACAGGGGAGAACTTAATAAGACTTCTTGAGAGAAGACTTGATAACGTAGTTTATAGAATGGGATTTGCAAGTACAAGAAGATTTGCAAGACAACTTGTAACTCATGGACACGTGTTAGTAAATGGGAAAAAAGTTACTATTCCTTCTTATTTAGTAAAAGAAGGCGATAGAATCGAAATTAAAGAAAAATCAAAAAATAATCCTCAAATTCAAAGAAGTTTGGAATTGTCAGCGCAAACGGGAATTGTTCCTTGGGTTGACGTTGATAGAGAAAAATTAGTTGGCGTATTTACAAGAATTCCAGAAAGAAGTGAAGTAAATATTCCAGTAGATGAGAGATTGGTAGTTGAGTTATACTCTAAATAATAGGGGCTAAAAAATGAATAAAATAAAAACAGAAGTTTTAATTCCAACCGAATTTTCTTATAAAGTAGAGGGTAATAAAGCCGAAATTTCGGTTTACCCTTTTGAATCTGGTTTTGGAGTGAGCGTTGCTCATCCAATTAGAAGAGTACTTATAGCGTCAACTAAAGGGTATGCGCCTGTTGCTTTAAAAATTGATGGCGTAAAACACGAATTTGATTCTTTAAAAGGTATGTTAGAAGACGTTGCAAGTTTTATAATCAACCTTAAAAATATTAGATTTAAAATCAAAGATCCAAATAAAGACGAAGTTAAAGTTGAGTATAATTTTAAAGGTCCAAAAGAAATAAAAGGCGAAGATTTAATCAACGACGAAATTGACGTGGTAACGCCTGAAGAGTATATTGCAACTTTAAATGAAGAGGGAGAGCTTAATTTAACTCTTATTATTAAAAAAGGTATGGGATTTGTAGCTGTTGAAAACTTTAGAGATACTCTTCCAGAAGGTTTTATTGGGCTTGATGCTTATTTTTCTCCTATTAAAAAGGTAGTTTATAACATTGAAAACGTTCTTGTAGAAGATGATCCTAATTTTGAGAAAGTAATTTTTGAAGTAGAAACTGATGGACAAATAGATCCAATTGAAGCTTTTAAAGATGCTATAAATACTTATTTAAATCAATTTGCGGTCTTTTCTAAAGAATTTAAGCTTGAGCCTCAAAAAGCTCAAAGTTTTGAACTTCCAAAAGAATATGATGTTTTATTTGAACCAATTGATAATTTAAATCTTAGAAGCAGAAGCTATAACGCTCTTGATAGAGCGGGAATTAGATATATTGGCGAGCTTGTATTAATGGGTAAAGAGAAAATTTCTAATATTAAAAACCTTGGAACGAAATCTTTAGAAGAAATTTTTGAAAAACTTGAGAGCATTGGCTTTTCATTAAATAAAACATTGCCACTTGAAATTAAAAAAGCTATAGAAGAGAAATTAGCCAAACTTAAAGGAGAGTCATGAGACATAAACATGGATATAGAAAACTTGGAAGAGATAGTGAGCATAGAAGAGCTCTTTTAAGAAATTTAGCGTGTGATTTAATTGAGAATGAAAAAATCGAAACTACTGTTCCTAAAGCGAAAGAACTTAGAAGATATATCGAAAAGATTTTAACAAGAGCAAAAGCAGGAGATGATTTAAATACTCACAGATATGTTTACGCTCATCTTGGAAGCAATAAAAGAGCAAAAGCGGCAACAAAAAAACTTATTGAAATTATTGCTCCAAAATATCAAAATAGAAATGGCGGATATACAAGAATTATTAAAACTAGATTTAGAAGAGGTGATGCAGCTGAGATGTGTATAATTGAGTTTGTAGAGGAGTAATAATGGATATTCCTTTTTCAAATGAGGAGCTAAAAGAAGCAGCGGCGAATGTAATTGAAGAGATTCGCCCTATGCTTCAAATGGACGGTGGCGATGTTAAATTAATAGATGTAAAAAAGCCAATTGTTTTTGTTCAACTTCAAGGCGGATGCGTTGGATGTGCAAGTGCTGGTGCTACTTTAAAATATGGAATAGAAAAAGCTTTAAAAGAAAAAATTCATCCAGATTTGGTAGTTATGAATGTACCTCATGGATACGAGGATAGGTTAGATGAGCTTGTCAAATATTCATTTTGATTTAAAAGAACTTTTAAAAGAAGCGTTGGAAAAAAAAGATTATAATAAAGTAATGAGTATATTGGAGAGATTTTTCTCTCCTTTAAATAATGAAAACATAGATGCCATTTTGTTTAAAGATGTTAAAACGATAGTAAAGACAAAAGAAGATTTGGAAAATATTTTGCTCTCAACCAAAGTGGCTTTTGAGAAAAAAGAAGAGATTATAGAGTTTTTTAAAATGCTTATTGATTACGGATTTAAAGAAAACGCTTTTGATTATTTTGAGCATTTTATTTCTGAAGTAAACGATTTAGAGATTATAGATGGACTTAGCTCAATTCTTAAAGAGTGATTTAATTACCGACAATACTAAAGAACTTACAAAAAATAAAATTTTTTTAAAAACCTTTCAAAATTCAAAATATGCTAATGACGTAGAAAATTTTATAACGCCAAGAGAGCTTTTAAAAAGTTTAAATCTTAAAACTAAATTTGTTGGAATTACCGGAACAAACGGTAAAACTACAACGGCTTTTGTTTTGAGTTTTTTGCTAAAGAAGCTTGGATTTAGCGTAGCAACGCAAGGAACTGAAGGATTTTTTTATAATCTTGAAAAAAAAGAAGAGAAAACTTTAACCACGCCGCCTATTTTAACTACTATCAAAAGAGCTTTTAAATATTGTCCCGATTTTTTTGTTATGGAAGTTTCTTCTCATGGAATAGTTCAGAATAGAATTGAAGGAATTGAATTTAGTATAAAAATTTTAACTTCTTTTTCTCAAGACCATTTGGATTTTCATCATTCAATGAAAGAGTATAAGAAAATTAAAGAGTCTTTTTTTCAAGACGATTGTTTAAAAGTATTAAAAGGAAAAATTAAATCTAAAAGTGATTTTGCTATTGTGGATGTTGATGGGTATGATTTTAAAGTAAATTCAAAAAATTTGTATGTTTTAAGTAAGCCGCTTATTGAAGATGTTTCGATGGCCGGGGAATTTAATAAAATGAATTTTTCTTTGGCTTTAAAAAGTGCTTCTTTAATTACTGGTGAAAATATAGAAGATTTAAAAGATTTGTTAAAAGATTTTAAAGGCGTTAGTGGGCGAATGGAAGTGGTTTGTAAAGATCCTTTAATTGTTGTGGATTTTGCTCATACGCCCGATGGAATTGAAAAAGTATTAAAAAGTATGGAAGGTAAAAAAATAGTTGTTTTCGGAGCTGGGGGGAATAGGGATAGAGAAAAAAGAGCTTTAATGGGAGAAGCGGTTAGTAAATATGCCGATTTTGCGATAATTACAAATGATAATCCAAGATGCGAAAACCCAATGGAAATTGCTAAAGAAATTCAAAAAGGTGTTACAATTCCAAATGAAATTGTTCTTGATAGACAAAATGCTATAAAAAGAGGAATTGATCTTTCAAAAAAAGAAAAGGCAACTCTTTTCGTTCTTGGAAAAGGAGATGAAAAATATATCGAATTTTGTACTAAAAAAATACCTTTTAACGATAAAGAAGTGATTTTAAATATAATAAAGGAGTGAAAATGCAAATGCCAAAACCAAAAAATATCATTTTTATGTGTCAAGTTAAAAGACCACCGAATTTTCCAAAGCCAAGTTGTGTTAGAGAGGGCAAAGAAGATTTATTGCCTTATACTCAACAAAGAATGATGGAACTTGGAATCGATCCTATGGTAAATTGGATTGTTCCAACCGGATGTCTTAATAGATGTCAGTTTGGACCAGTAATGTTGGTTGAACCTGGAAGTTATATGTATGTTGATTTGGATAAAGAGAAAATAGATAGAATTTTAAAAGAACATATTATTGAAGGAAAACCCGTAAAAGAGTATTTAATTCCGGAGGAATTTTGGGCTTAAGGATAGAAAATGACAATAGAAATGCTTTATAGTAAAATTCATAGGGCAACCGTTACGGATGCGAATTTAAATTATGTAGGTTCTATTACTATTGATGAAGAATTAATGGAAGAAGCTAATCTTTTTGTAGGGCAAAAGGTAGATGTTGTTAATATTAACAATGGAGAGAGATTTTCTACTTATGTTATAAAAGGAGAAAGAGGGAAAAGAGATATTTGTTTAAATGGAGCAGCCGCTAGGAAAGTTCATCCTGGGGATAAAATTATAATTATTGCATATGCGTCAATGACGCTTGAAGAGGCTAAAAGTTTTAAACCAGCCGTTTTAATTGTCGATGATAATAATAATATCATTGACAAAACAACTTATTTACAGGAGGGTTGATGTTTGGAAATATCGATTTAAATGAAATGATGAAAAAACTTCAAGAGCAAATTCAAGAATCCGATAATAAAACTTATACCGCTAAAAGCGGCGGAGGACTTGTTGAAGCAACGGTAAATGGAAAATTTGAAGTAGTAGATTTAAAAATTGATGATTCTTTGCTTGAAGATAAAGAGTCTCTTCAAATTTTGTTAATGAGCGCGATTAACGATGCGATAAAAATGGCTTTGGAAGATAAAAAACAACAAGCTCTTAATATGTTTGGAGGGCTTAATATAGGCGGACAATGAAAAGAGTTATTATTTTTTTTGCCGTTTTTTTGTTTGCTTCTAATATAGATTTTTCTACTTGCTATGAAAAATTTAAATATATAGATGATTTAATCCCCGTATCAAAAGATAGAAGCGTTACTTTTTCAAAAAGAGATAATTATCTTTTTTACGATCCATTTACTGGAATTTATGTTGTTAAATCGCATAATAAAAGAGTTGTTAGGTTATATTCAAAATATTATCTTGGTTGGTGGATGGCTGGTATTAAAAAAGATAAAGTATATGGCGGAACTTTAGCAGAAGATATGAAGTTTTTAACTCTTTCAAAACTTAGCGTAAATGTACCTAAAAATTCCGTTATTTCTGATATTTTTTGTAGAGCATATGGAGTTGGGAATAAAGGATTTTTAAGAGGGGATTATGTTAAGCATTTTGCTAAATTTGGATATTGGGGGGATATTGGAATTGATGTAGATGAAAATTTGGTAGTGAAATATGTTGATCCTTTTTACACTAAAATTAAGCCAAAAGAGAAAATTTTGAAAATAAATGACAAAAAAGCCACTATTCAAACATATGAAAAATATGTGATTTTAGGAAAAATTAACGATATAGTAAAAATTCAAACTAATAAAGGAAAATATTTTGTAAGAGTTAGAAAAAAGGTATTTAATTTTACGCCTCTTTTTAATTTTGGAATCGTGGTAGATAAAAATTTAACGATTACTAAATTTCCTAAAAAAATAGAGCAAAAATATTACATCTCTCCTCCAGCTAAGCTAATAAAAGTAAACGAGCATGTAGTTAAAACTTTTAAAGAGCTTAAAAAAATTCTTTCTTTTGTCAAAAATGTTACAATTACGGTAGAAAAAAACGGAATAAAATTAAATATCCCACTAAGGAAATAGATGGATTTTATTAAAAAGTTAGAGGTTAACACTTTTCATCCTTTTTTTGAAAAAGCGTTAAACGAAATGCTTGAAGCTGGAGGAAAAAGATTTAGACCAAAGCTTTTATTGGCCGTAGTTAAAGCTTATAATCCTCTTTTGATTGAAAACGCAAAATATGCTGCTTTTTCGGTTGAGCTTATTCATACTTATTCTTTAATTCATGATGATTTGCCTTCAATGGATAACGCTTCTTTAAGAAGAGGTCATCCTACTCTTCATGTGACCTATGATGAAGCACACGCTATTTTGATAGGAGATGCTTTAAATACTTATGCTTTTGAAATCTTATCTAAAATGCCCGCTCATAACGATGTTAAAATTGAACTTATTAAAGTTTTAGCCGAAGCCGCTGGTTATAAAGGAATGGTATTAGGACAAGCAATTGATTTATATTTTGAGAATAAAAAGCTTAATTTAGAACAATTAAAAGAGCTTCATTTAAATAAGACCGCAAAGATGATAGCGGCAAGTTTAAAAATGGGAGCAATTATTGTAAATAAGCCCGATTTGGCAAATAAGCTTTATGAATTTGGGCTTAAACTTGGGATTTTGTTTCAAATTCAAGATGATTTGTTGGATTTAAAAGATGAAAGCGAAACCGGAAAAACAACTGGCGTTGATAAAAATAAAAATACTTTTGTAACGCTTTTGGGAGAGAAAAAAGCAAAAGAAGAAGCTGATAAATTGGCAAACGAATTAAAAAAAGAACTTGATGAATTTGATGATAATTTAAAAAAAGAGCTTGGAGAAATTTTGGATAAATATTTTTTTAGACATCGAACATAAAGCAATTTAAGGAGTTATAATGGATTTGAAGAAAAAAATGGCTGATACTATTAGATTTTTGGCTGCCGATATGGTAGAAAAAGCAAAATCAGGTCATCCTGGTGCCGCTCTTGGACTTGCGGATATAATGGTTGAATTTAGCGAAGTTGTAAATATTACGCCTCATAATCCTTCTTTTATTAATCGCGATAGGGTTGTTTTTTCTGGAGGACACGCAACGCCTCTTATTTATTCCATGCTTTATCTTTGGGGTTATGATATTAGTATGGAAGATTTAAAAAATTTTAGACAACTTGGAAGCAAAACTCCGGGACATCCCGAATTTGGTCATACTCCAGGAATTGAAGTAACAACCGGACCTCTTGGGCAAGGAGTTGCAAACGCGGTTGGTTTTGCGATGGCAAAAGAGTTTTTAAGCAAAAGATTTCCTGAGATTGACCATAAGGTATGGTGTTTTTGCGGCGATGGGGATTTAGAAGAAGGCATTAGTTATGAAGCGTGTAGTATTGCTGGAAGTTTAGGGCTTAAAGATTTGATTATTATTTACGATAGTAACAATATTTCAATTGAAGGCGAAGTTGATAAGGTATTTAAAGACGATATTAAAAAAAGATTTGAAGCTCAAAATTTTAGAGTGCTTGAGATGAATGGGCATGATTATGAAGATATTGCAAAAACTTTAAGGGAAGCAAAAGAGAGTGATGGAAGACCTACTTTGGTTATTGCAAAAACAGTGATTGCAAGAGGAGCCGTGGGGCTTGAAGGAAGCGAAAAAACTCATGGAGCGCCTCTTGGAGAAGAGGTAATTAAAGAGTCTAAAAAAGCAGCCGGTTTTCCTGATAAAACGTTTTTCGTTCCAGATGACGTGCTTGTTAGATTTAGATGCGTAAAAGAAAGAGGAGAATTATTGGAGGCTGAATGGAGAAAAAAAGCAAGAGTTGGAGAAATTGAGGAATTTTTCAAAAAAGATTTTTCTAAAATTAAATGGCCTGAATTTAAAGAAGGCGAAGTTATTGCTACAAGAAAAAGCAATGGAGAGATTTTAAATGCAATTGCTAAATCTATTCCAAGTTTTCTTGGAGGAAGTGCGGATTTGGCACCAAGCAATAATACTTGGCTAAAAGATGAAGATGTTTTTCCTCATGGAAGAAATATTCAATATGGAGTTAGAGAACATGCAATGGGAGCTATAAACAATGCTCTCTCAGCTTATGGATTTTTACCGTATGCTGCAACTTTTCTTGTTTTTAGCGATTATTTAAGAGGAGCTTTAAGAGTTGCGGCTTTGAGTTCTCATAAAAATTATTGGATTTTTACGCATGATAGTATAGTAGTTGGAGAAGATGGACCAACTCATCAACCTGTTGAGCATTTAACGGCTCTAAGAGCTATACCAAATCTTTATGTATTTAGACCAGCAGATGCCAATGAAAACGTAAACGCTTGGAAAGTGGCTTTAAATCTTGATGCTCCCGTAGCGTTTGCTTTAACAAGACAAGGAGTAAAAAATATAACTCCAAAAGAAGTTGATTTGAGTAAGGGAGCTTATTTGTTAAGAGATGGAGAAAATATTACGATTCTTTCAAGCGGTAGCGAAGTAAATTTGGCAATGGAAGTGGCTGGAGAAATTAATGCAAGGGTTGTAAGTGTGCCTTGTTTTGAGCTTTTTGATATGGCGGATGAAGAGTATAAAAAAGAATTGTTAAAAGGAAAAGTTATTGCAATTGAAGCGGCAAGAGGACTTGAGTGGTATAAATACGCAGATATGGTAATTGGAATGGATAGTTTTGGAGCAAGCGGAAAAGGAAGCGAAGTTTATAAACATTTTGGTTTTGATAAAGATAAAATAATTGAGAAAATAAAGGATGAAAAATGATTTTAGCAACTCCTGGGCCGGTTGAAATTCCTCTTTTTGTTAGAGAAACTTTTTTAAAAGAGACGATTCATCACAGAACGCCTGAATTTAAAGAAATTTTAGTGGATACTTTAAATAGATTTAAAAATCTTACTCACTTACCAGAAGCCGTTTTTTTAACGAGTTCTGGAACGGGAGCTATGGAAGCAGCAGTTATTAATTTGGCTGGTAAAAAAGCTTTAACTATTAATGCTGGAAAATTTGGAGAGAGATGGGGAAAAATCTGTAAGGCTTATGGAATTGAATTTAAAGAGCTTAAATACGATTGGGATACTCCAGCAGATGTTGCTGAGGTTGTAGCAGAGGCAAAAGATGTTGATAGTTTGTTTATTCAAATTAGCGAATCGGCTGGTGGGCTTAGACATCCGGTAGAAGAAATAGCAAAAGAAGTAAAGCTCGTAAATCCAGAATGTATAATCGTTGCCGATGGAATTACGGCACTTGGAGTAGAAGATATCGATACGAGCAATATTGATTGTATTATTGGTGGAAGTCAAAAAGCCTTTATGTTGCCTCCTGGACTTGCTATGCTTGGATTAAGCGAGGCAGCCATTAAGAGAATGGGGAATGGAAAAGGATTTTATTTTAATTTGGCAAACGAAGTAAAAAAACAGCGTGAAGGTACGACGGCTTTTACTCCAGCTACGAGTTTGATTATAGCGCTAAATGAAGTAATAAAAAAACTTGAATCTATTGGACTTACAAAACATTATGAGAATACTGCTAATAGACATAAAGCGATGATTGCTTCGCTTGAAGCGATTGGTCTTAGTATTTTTCCTCAAATTCCTGCGCTTTCAATGGCGGCTGTGTATTTTGAAAAAGCAGAAGAAATTAGAAAAATTTTAAAAACGAAATATGAAGTAAACGTTGCCGGAGGGCAAGATTTTATGAAAGGAAAACTTTTTAGAATTAATAATATGGGAATTATTGAAGATTATAAAATGGAGCATATTTTAAATTCGATTGAACTTGCTTTGGATGAGCTTGGAATTAGAAAGTATGATGGAAGTGCAGTTAAAGTTTATTCAAACGAAAGATTGAAATAACAAAGGCTAAATAAATGAATTTAAAATTTTTTATAAAAGAAGAGAGATGATTTTTGCACACGATATACCAGATGGGGCTAAGCTTTATTTTGGCAAAAAAGCCAAAATTAAAAGAGAGATAGAAAAAATTGCCTCAGAAGTTTTTGAGAATGAGGGGTATGAAGAGATAGTAACTCCTTATTTTTCTTATCATCAACTTGAAGCGTTAAGAGAGAAAGATTTAATTCGTTTTACCGATAGCGAAAATAGAACATTGGCTTTAAGAGGGGATAGTTCAATTGATGTTATTAGATTAGTGCTAAAAAGATTAAAAAGCGAGGCAAAAAAGTGGTTTTATATTCAGCCGGTTTTTAGAGCTCCTTCAACTGAAATTTATCAAATTGGAGCCGAATGGCTTGAAGGAAAATTAGAAGATGTTTTAAAAACGAATATTAATATCTTAAATAGATTAGATAAAAGCTATCCTCTTGTGGTATCTCATATTAAAATACCAAAGCTTATTTGCGAACTTACCGATTTGGAAATGGAAGACATTGAAAAATTAAGACTTTATAAGTTTCCAAATTGGGTTAAAAAACTTTTGGGAGATTTGGAAGACGTTTTGATTTTTCCAAAAGAAATAAGAGAATGCGTAGAGGAAATTAAAGAATTTAAGAAATTTAACGCTATTTTAGCGCCTTTATATGTAGCGAATTTAAGATATTATACGGGAATTTTTTATAGGTTTTTAAATAAAAACGATGTTATATCAAAGGGAGGAGAATACGAAGTAGAGGGTATTAAAAGTAGCGGATTTTCAATTTATACCGATAATTTATTAAAGGAATGGGATGGTTGATGTAATTGTGGGGCTTCAATGGGGTGATGAAGGAAAAGGAAAGATTGTTGATTTAAAAGCAAAAAATTACGATATAGTTGTTCGCTCTCAAGGTGGACATAACGCGGGGCATACGGTAGTTGTGGATGGTAAAAAATATGCTCTTCATTTGCTTCCAAGCGGAGTACTTAATCCAAATGCCATGAATGTAATAGGAAATGGGGTTGTCGTTTATCCTCCTCAACTTATTAAAGAGATAAAAAATTTTGGACATGATATAAAAAATAAGCTTTTGGTTTCTGATAAAGCTCATATGATTTTGGATCATCACATTAAAATAGATCAGGCAAGAGAAAAGCTTAGAGGTAAAAACAAAATTGGAACTACGGGAAGAGGTATTGGTCCGGCGTATGCCGATAAAATAGCAAGAATTGGTATTAGGATGGGAGAACTTAAAGATTTAGATAGTCTAATTGAAAGATTGGAACATTATTATGAAATGAATAAAGGATATTTTAAATACCTTGATATAGAAATTCCTGATATGAAAAAGTTAAGAGAGGAACTTCAAAATTGGCAAGAAGAGCTTAGCGAAATAATTGTAGATACTACCAAATACCTTTGGGATAACATTGATAAAAACATTTTGCTTGAAGGTGCTCAAGCAACCCTTCTTGATATAGATCATGGAACTTATCCTTACGTTACAAGCTCAAATACCATAACTTCGGGAGCTCTAACAGGAAGCGGAATTCCTCCTAAGAAATTAAACAAAGTTATTGGAATAGCAAAAGCATATACTACTAGAGTTGGAAACGGACCTTTTCCAACGGAAGATTTGGGAGTAGATGGAGATAAAATAAGAAAACAAGGAGCGGAATACGGAACTACTACAGGTCGTCCTAGAAGATGCGGTTGGTTTGATGTAGTGGCGGCTAAATATGCTGTAACTCTTAATAGTTGCGATGAGGTGGCTGTTATGAAACTGGATGTTTTGGATGGGTTTGAGAGAGTAAAAGTTTGCGTGGCTTATGAAAGAGATGGTGAAAGGATTGATTATTTTCCAAGTAATTTAGAAAGAATTAAACCAATTTACGTTGAGCTTGATGGTTGGGATAAGAGTGCTCATGTAAGAAAATGGGAAGATTTGCCAAGTAATGCAAAAAAATATATCGAGTTTATAGAAGAAAAAATTGGCGTTAAGGTAAAATATATTTCAACAGGTGCTGAGAGGGATGCTACTATTATAAGATGAAAACAAAGAAATTATCGTAAATAAAATGAGTGAAGTTTTGGTAGAAGTGAAAAGAGAAGAAATAATCGATTTTGAAAAATGGATAGAACTTAGAAGTGTAAAAAATGAGCTTGAGTATGATTATCCTGATGAACTTGAAAAAATTGTAAAAAAGGTGTTTGAGTTTATTAAGGATAGATAAATATTTATTGAAAAAACTAAATAAAGTTTTAGAAATTTTTAATGATTGTGAGGTTATTTTCTTTGGTAATAGCTATAAAAAGGCTTTTAAAAGAAATAAAAAAGAAATTTAAAGGAATTAGCGTTGAACGATTTTGAGTTGCCTGTAAATTTGGTTCATTTTGAAAGTTCAGATTTTCTTTTAAAGAGAGAAATTGAAAACGAAATTTGATAATATCGTTAAGATAAGAAAACAAGAAGTTGATAAAATAAAGCGAGATATTCAAAAAATAAATAGTGCTTTAAAAGAAATTGAGAATAAAGTTTTAAAACTAAAAAAAGAGCTTTTTTCTTTTTCTTTGCCAAAAAGCGGCAGTTTTTCTCAAATTATTCAATCAAGGGAAATTCAAAACGCAATTAAAAACGAAATAGATAATCTAAGTTCTCAAATTAATATGCTTAATTCAAGAAAAAAAGCTCTTTTGGAAGAACTTAAAAAAGCGGAAATTGAGTATGAAAAGATGAAATATTTACAAGCGCAAGAAATAAAAAAGATGATAAAAAGACAAAGATTAAAAGAAGCAAAAGAGATAGACGAAATAGCTATTTTACTTGAGAATTTTAAAAATGGATAAAGTATATCTTGCGCAAACAGATACTACTGTTGGTTTTTTAAGCAAAAATAAAGAAAAATTAAACAAGATAAAGCAAAGACCTATAAATCAACCGATTTTAATTGAAGTAGATTCTTTGGATACTTTAAAAAAATTTGTAAGAGTGCCAAAAAATTTTAAAAAAATGGTTAGAAGGGCTAAAAAAACTACTTTTATTTATCCAAATGGAAATTCCTTTAGGGTGGTAAAAAATGAAAAACATCTTGAATTTTTGAAAAAATTTAAGTGGATGTATTCAACTTCCGCTAATAAAAGCGGCGAAAGGTTTAAAGAGGATTGGGCAAGAAGCGTGGTTGACGTGATTGTAGAAGATGAGAGAGGTTTTTTTGAAGGAAAAGCCTCAAACATTTATAAATTAAAAAAAAGAATAAAAAGGATTAGGTAAATTGTTTAGGATTATAGTTTTTGTTTTGTTTTTTATAGGGTGTGGGATTAAAACAAAACCTATTTATGTAGCTTTTAATACTCCAAAGCTAAAAATAGCAGATCAAGGATTTTTAAAAGAGGGGTTTGGGTATAGGGAAATAGTAATTTATAAAGCCGGGGTTGAGCCTATAAAAATTACTTTAAAAAGTAATGAAATTTGCTTGAATTTTAAGTGCGTTAATAAAAAGGCGTTTATTAAAAGTTTAGATAAGGGATATCCATATGATTTGCTTGATAGAATATTAGAAAAAAAACCTCTTTGGTTTGGTAAAATTATAAAAATTAAAGACGGTTTCCTTCAAAAAGATGATAGATTTTTTTATAAAGTAACTAAAGATAAGGTGGTGTTTAAAGATAGAGCAAAAAAAATAGTAGTATTGATTAAGTTTTTGTAGGAGATGGCTTGAGATTGAGCAAAAAAGAAATAAAAGCGATAAAAGATGCTTTTTTTGAAGTTTTTAGAGAAGGAGAAATTTATCTTTTTGGAAGTAGAGTTGATGATAGTAAAAAAGGAGGAGATATAGATTTGTATTTGGTTTTAAAAGATAAAAGTAATTTGTTTGAGAAAAAATTAAAATTTCGAAGTAAATTATATAGAATGATTGGAGAGAGGAAAATAGATTTGGTTTTTAACGAAGATGAAAATAGGTTAATTGAAAAGGAAGCAAGAAAATGGGGAGTAAAGCTTTAATTTATAAAGAAAGATTAAAAGCCAACTTAAGACAAAGCGAAAGGCATTTAGAAAGAATTAAGATTGCATTTACTCATGTTAATATGCCTTTAAATAAAGAGACGTTTTTAGGTTATTTGGAAAATGATGAAAAGGTTGCTTTTTTAGATCAAATTATTTATAGATTTTCTAAACTTCAAGATACTTTAGGGGCAAAGGTATTTAAAGATTTGATGTTGTATTTTGGAGAAAACGTAAATCGACCTTTTTTGGATATTTTGTATGATTTGGAAAAATTAGGTTATGTAAATGTAGAGGATTGGTACGAATTTAGAGACTTAAGAAATGAAATTTCTCATAATTATGAAGACAATGAAAAGGTTGTAATTAATATTGTGAATTTTATTTGGAAGAATTTGGGAAAATTTGAGGAAATAATTAAAAAAATTAAGGAAGAAGTATGTGCGGGATAGTTGGATGTATAGGCGGAGATGTTATAAATTTTTTGATAGAGGGATTAAAAGAACTTGAGTATAGAGGATACGATAGTGCTGGTATTAGTGTTATGGATGATGGAAAAATAAAAACGGTTAAAGCGGTTGGAAAATTAAAAAATTTAGAAGAAAAAGTAAAAAAAATTGATTTTAAAAACCCAACTCTTGGAATAGGACACACAAGATGGGCAACTCACGGAAAACCAACCGAAATTAACGCTCATCCTCACATGGGAGAATTTAGCGCCGTAGTTCATAATGGAATTGTTGAAAATTATGCAAAAATCAAAAAAGAGCTTGAAGAAAAAAATATAGATTTTATTTCTCAAACGGATACAGAAGTGATCGTAAGATTATTTGAACATTTAAACGAAGGAGATGATTTTAAAGCTTTTAAAGAAACTTTAAAAGTTATAGACGGAGCTTATGCTATTTTGCTTATTAGCGAAAAATCTCCAAAAAGAATTTATTTTGCCAAAAAAGGATCTCCTTTAATTGTGGGCGTTAGAGAAAAAGAAGCTTATTTTGCTTCAAGCGAATCTCCTCTTATAGGATATGTAAAAGAAGCTCATTTTCTTGAAGATGGAGAGTATGGGTATGTTGAAGATGGCAAGGTTTATTTGTTTAGAGGAGATGAGGTCATTTCTATAAAATTTAGACCTATTTCTACGAATAAGGAATCTGCTAAAAAGAGCGGATTTAGATTTTATATGGAAAAAGAGATTTATGAACAATTTGACGTCTTAAAAGAAAATACTCTTGGAAGAAATACAAAAGATGGGATAAGATTTGAAGAAGTTAAAAAAGATTTTTTTGAAGGAATAAACAATATAGTAATTTCCGCTTGTGGAACAAGTTATCATGCAGGGCTTGTTGGGAAGTATTTGCTTGAGAGAAAAGCTAAAATTAGGGTAGATGTTGAAGTTGCTAGCGAGCTTAGATATAGAGATCCGTTTTTGAGTAAAGATACTTTGTTTGTAGTTATTTCTCAAAGCGGTGAGACGGCTGATACTTTGGAAACTCTTAAAATGGCAAAAAAAGTT
>Ga0256836_1000295_pt1 | contig 28643 bp, 26 predicted proteins | sample 4561380metaG_FD_185974 | JGI IMG/M metagenome (GOLD analysis project Ga0256836, IMG submission 185974) | Hydrothermal vent microbial communities from Guaymas Basin, Mexico - 4561-380 | ecosystem: Environmental > Aquatic > Marine > Hydrothermal vents | place: Mexico: Guaymas Basin | collected...
GGGATTTTTGTTATCAAAAAAACCGGAAGAAATAAAAGTAATAGATGTATTTAAAGCACTTGAAGATAAAGATTCTTTAGTTTTTTATTGTTCAAAAAACAAAGAAAATTGCGCGAGAAATAGAAGCGATATTTGTTCTTTAAGACCGTTTTTTGCAATGTTGGAAATGCAAATAGAAGAAGTTTTAAAGGATTATACTTTAGCAGATGTTATAAGGATAAAAGCTGATAAATAAAATTAAAGATTCTCTTAAATTAATAAAAGAAATTACTGATTTAGGCGTTGTTGCTTTTGTTTTTGCTATACTTTTAATTATTATTGTTCCGCTTCCAAGTGGACTTTTAGATTTTTTCTTAACCATTTCTTTATCGGTAAGTATTCTAATTTTAATGCTTAGTCTTTACATTCCAAAACCAACCGATTTTACTACTTTTCCAACCATTATTTTGATTGTGACTTTATATAGACTTTCTTTAAATATAGCGACAACTCGTATGATTTTATCAAAAGGATATGAAGGACCTGATTCCGTAAGTAAGATAATTACGGCTTTTGGTAATTTCGTTGTTGGTGGAAATTATATAATTGGAATTATAATTTTTATTATCTTGGTTGTTATTAACTTTTTAGTAATTACTCAAGGTTCTACTAGAGTAGCTGAAGTTGCAGCGAGATTTACACTTGATGCGTTACCTGGAAAGCAAATGGCAATCGACGCCGATTTAAATGCTGGACTTATTGATGAAGCTGAGGCTAAAAGAAGAAGAGAAGAATTAATTAAAGAAGCAAATTTTTATGGAGCTATGGATGGAGCCAGTAAGTTTGTAAAAGGTGATGCCGTTGCTGGAATTATTATTACTCTTGTAAATATTATCGCTGGATTTTTAATTGGAGTGTTTCAACATGGAATGGATTTAGCTCAAGCCGCTAAAACTTATACTATTTTAACAATAGGAGATGGACTTGTAGGACAAATTCCAGCTCTTATGGTTTCTACAGCTACCGGTATTATTATTACTCGCGCTACTAAAGATGAAACTAATTTTGCCGAAGGTGTTATTAAGCAATTAATGAGAGATTATAAAGTAGTTTTGATTGTTGGAGTAATTATTATCTTTTTTGCGTTTATTCCGGGATTTCCAACTGGAAGTTTATTGTTTGTTGGTAGTGTATTTTTAATTACTGGATATTTAATGATGGAAACTGAAAAAGGAGTTGATCCAATTGCTGAATTTTTAAATAAATTTAAGAAAAAACCTAAAAAAGAAGTTAAAAAAGAGACTAAAGAAGAGAAAAAAGAGGAAAAAGAAAAACCTAAAAAATCTCCTGAGGAACTTGCTAAAGAAGAAGAAAAAGTGCTTGAAGATATTTTAAAAGTAGAACTACTTGAGCTTGATATTGGATATCAATTAATTAGACTTGCTGATCCAAATCAGGGAGGAGATTTGCTTGATAGAATAAAAGCAATGCGTAAAAAAATAGCATCTGATTATGGATTCTTAGTTCCTCAAATAAGAATTAAGGATAATTTGAATCTAAAACCTATCGAATATCAAATTTTATTAAAAGGAGTAGAAGTAGCAAGAGGGGAAGTGTATCCAGATAAATATCTTGCCATGTCTTCTCCTATGGTAATGGAAGAAATTGAAGGAGTAAAAGTAAAAGAGCCGGCTTTTGGAATTGATGCTGTATGGATTGATGAAGATCAAAAAGAAGAAGCTATGATGAACGGATATACGGTTGTTGATCCATCTACTGTTATAGTAACTCATTTAAGCGAAATTATTAAAAAATATGCAGAAGAACTTTTAACTCGTCAAGATGTTCAAGCTCTTCTTGATAGAGTTAAAAAAGATTATCCAGCAATTGTAGATGATGCTTTGAAAGTTGCAAATATTGGACTTATTCAAAGAGTTCTAAAATCGTTGCTTCACGAAAAAATTCCAATAAAAGATATGATAACCATATTAGAAACTATAGCAGATGTTGCTGAATATACTAAAAACGTTGATACTATAGTCGAGCATGTCAGAAGTGCCTTAAGTAGGGTCATTACAAAATTATATAGCGATGAAGATGGAACTTTAAAATTAATTACTTTTGATTCTCAAACGGAACAATATCTTTTATCAAAATTAAAACAGCAAGGAGAACAAAAACAATTTTTATTAACTGTAGCTGAAATGAATAAACTTGTAGAAGAAATTAACAATGCGGCAAAGGATCTTGTAAATAAAGGAATAGCTCCAGTTGTATTAATAGTTGATCCGTTGATTAGAAAGCCACTTGCTGAGATTTTGGAAAGATTTGGAGTTGAGGTGGTTGTGTTATCTCACGCAGAAATTGATCCAAACGCAAAATTTGAAGTTCTTGGAAGTATAAGTATTGATTTTAATGCTTAGTTAATGTTAAAATAATAACTAAAAAAAGGGTAAGTGATGAAACTTAGTTTTAAATGGAGATTGATTTTGATAATTATAATGGTTCAGTTGTTTTTGATGATACCTGGAGCTATTTTTATAAAACATCAAATAGAGCAATTTGGTATTAAAGAAAGTATTGATAAAGCAAGAAAATTAGCCGATGAACTTTTAGCGGTTAGACATTATATGGCAACGATAGCTCCTTATGTAAAATTTACTAAAAAAGATATCTCTCAATGGGCTGCTACTCCGGCTTATACTGGAAGGATGGTAGCAAGCGAAGTTTCAAAAAAAGCTGGATTTTATATTAAGCAAACTTCTCTTAAATATAGAAATCCTTTAAATAAACCAACCGAAGAAGAAAAAAGGATTTTAAAACTTATAGAAGAGAAGCATTTGGACGAATATTATGAAGTTGATGAGAAAGCAGGAGTTATTAGATACGCTAAAGCGTTAAAAATTAAAAAAGTATGTTTGAAATGTCATGGGGTTCCTGGAAAAGATGTGCCTATGCCTTTATATAAAAGATTAGTTAAAGATTACGGAAAGGTTGCTTTTGGATATAAGTTAGGAGATATAAGGGGTATTATTAGTGTAAAAGTTCCAATTAAAGAAGCACTTAAAACTGCTAAAAAATTCGAATTAATGATGATAATAGGCGGATTAATTTCTACTTTTATTTTCGTAATAATTATAGTAATTGTCATTAATAGATTGTTTGAGAAAAATATTATCGATCCAATTAGAGAATATGCTGAAATTTTAGAAAAAAATGAAGATGATTTAACTATACATTTGGAAGAGAAAGGAAGTGAAGAAGTAAGGTTAATTGCAAGAAGTATTAATAAATTTATCTCTACTTTAAAAGAAGTTATTTTAATGATTAAGAATAATATGGCAAATTTACTTGGCATTACTAATAAAATTACTAAAAATGCCAACGTTTTGGTAGATACGGTAGAAGAGCAACATAGACTAAGTGCAGTTTCGAAAGAAAATATTTCTCATTTAGAGGAAAAATTTGAGGATTCTAAAAATTTAATAGATTCTTCAAAAGAGAGTATCGATATTACTCAAGAAGTAATGTTAAAAAATGTAAATGCTTTAGAGGAAATTGCAGAGGAAGTTAATAATCAAATGAATAATGAAATAGAAGTATCTCAAAAAATAGATTCTTTAGTAGAAAAAACCGAAGAGATTAAAAACGTATTGAATATTATTAAAGAAATTGCAGATCAGACTAATCTTCTTGCATTAAACGCGGCAATTGAGGCGGCAAGAGCTGGGGAGCATGGAAGAGGGTTTGCTGTTGTTGCTGATGAAGTTAGAAAATTAGCAGAAAAAACTCAAAAAAGTTTGGGAGACATAAATGCAAGTGTTAATTTAATAGTTGAAGAAGTTAACAATACTAAAAATTTAATAGACTTAAATAAAGAAAATTTTGAAAAAATAAACGAAAAAACTCAAGAAGTTAGCGAATCTACTTCTCAGGCAAATGAGCAATTAAAAAATGCGTCTGAATATATTACTAACGCAATAGAATCTATTGATAATATGGAAAAAAGTATTTTAACGATAAAAAATACTTTAGAAAAACTAAATATAGAAACTACCGAAACTGAAAAAGTTGCTAAATCTCTAAAAGCTATTACGCAAGAATTAGTAAATATAGTAAACATATTAAAAGAAGAAGCAAATAAATTTAAGGTTTAAAAGCAATAAAAGTAGCGAAGTTGTTCCATCTAAAAATTACCTCAACTTCGCTAAATCCTGCGTTTTTTAACATTTCAATGTTTTCGTTCATTGAATAAGGAATCAAAACATTCTCAAGCGCTTCTCTTTTTTGAGCTATTTCAAATTCACTATAACCCATCTTTTTTTTATAATCATAATAAATATCAATCATGATTTTATTTAACTTTTTATTTTCGCTAATTAATTTTTCGCTCATTAAAAATATTCCATTTTTAGTTAAAGAATCGTATATTTTTTTAATTAGTTTTTCTCTTTTTAAGGGTCTTATGAATTGAATTGTATAATTTGAAATTATTGCTTTTGAATTTGAAAAGTCATATTCTAAAAAATCAGCCTCTATGAATTTAATATTAACTCCAAAAGCTTTTGCTTTTTGTTTTGCTCTTTTTATCATTGCGCTTGAAGAGTCAATTCCTATAAGGTTTAAATTTTTTGTTTTTTTTGCAAGATTTATTAAAAAAGTGCCCGTAGAGGAACCTAAATCTACTATTTTATCATTTGGTTTTAGAAAATTTTTTAGTATATCTATTTGTAAATTTAGATTTTCTTGGTAAAAAGGAATGCTTCTGTTTAACATATCATCAAAAACGCTTGCTACTTCTTCGTCGAATTCGAACTGTTTTTCTATTGGTTTGGTAAATATTTTATCTTTCATTTAAGACCTTTTTGTTATAATTGCTACGTAAATTTTACAAAAAAAGGCATTTAAATGAAAGATCCAACGATAGCTCTTCATTATGGATATAATAAAAATAGCGAATTTACTATTCATCCTCCAATTTATATGACTACTGCATATGAATATCAAGATACCGATCATGCAGCAAGACTTTTTAATTTGGAGGAAGAAGGAAATATTTATACACGAATTTCTAATCCAACTACAAGAATATTTGAAAAAAGAATATCTGCTCTTGAAAGAGGGGTTGATGCTTTGGCTACTGCTTCTGGAATGGCTGCTATATTTTATTCTATTTCAAATTTGGTAAAAAGCGGAGAGAATGTAGTAATAGCGAATAAATTATATGGAGGAAGCATCACTTTATCTACTCAAACTTTAAAACAATTTAATATCAAAGCTAAATTTTTTGATATTGAAAATTTAGAAACTTTAAAGGAAGTTATAGACGAAAATACAAAAGCAATTCTTTTTGAGAGTATTTCAAATCCAGCATTAGCAGTAGCTGATTTTGAAAAAATTGTAGAGATTGCTAATGAAAAAGGAATAGTCACTATTTGTGATAATACTTTGGCTACTCCTTATGGCGTTAAACCTATCGAATATGGAGTGGATATTGTTGTTCATAGCGCAAGCAAATATATTGTAGGAAATGGGAGTGCTATAGCGGGATGTATCATAGAAAGTTCAAATGCTAAAGAAAAACTAAAAAATTACGAACAATTTATTAAACCTGATGAGAGTTATCATGGACTTGTTTATTTAGATAAATTCGAAAATCCTTTTATTGCCAGAGCAAGACTTGCTCTTTTAAGAGATTATGGAGCGGTTTTGTCTCCTTTTAACGCATGGCTTTTAATAAATGGGCTTGAAACTTTACATTTAAGAATTCAAGCTCATAGTGAAAATGCGCTAAAAATAGCAGAATATATCGCAAATAAAGGATATAAGGTAAATTATCCGTTTTTAGAGAGTAATAAGAATTATAAGTTAGCAAAAAAATACTTAAAATATGCTGGAGGTATTCTTAGTTTTGATTTAGGAAATTACGAAAAAGCGAAAAATTTTGTAAATAATTTAAAAATTTTTTCTCTTGTTACGAATATAGCCGATTCTAAATCTTTAGTAACTCATCCGGCAAGTACGACTCATCAACAATTAAGCAAAGAAGAATTAATTTCTGCTGGAGTTCCTGAAGGTTTAATTAGAATGAGCGTTGGACTTGAAGATATTGAAGATTTAATTGAAGATATTGGAGGTGCTCTTGAAAAGATTGGTTAATCAAATATTTTTGATACCGATTTTATTTTTATTGGCTGCTATTTTAATGTATGGGATTTTCTATTTTTACTTTATTGAAGATGTTTCTAAGAAAGAATTTAAAAAAATTGAAGACTTAATAGTTAATAATGAAAAAAAAGTAGTAAAAGCAAATTTAGATGGCATTTTTGCTGGAGCTAGAGAAATTAGAGTAGTAGCTTATGATGCTACTAAAGAAGTGTTAAAAAGCGTTTTGGATCAAGTAATTAGAAATTATGTTTATTTTGATAAGGGAGAGGAGGCATTTTTTAAAAATCATTTTAACGATAAATTATTTTTTTACATAATTTCTCGGAAAATAGTTTATCCTAAAATTTATCAAACTTTTATGAAGGTAGATAACAAAAATTTTTTAATTTCTGTTCTTAATGGAAAGAAATATTTATCTGTAGAGAAGAAAATAGGAGATAAAATAATAGGAGTTGCCTATAAGTTAGATTTAATAGATTCGTTAGTAAAAAACGAAATAATTAATTATATAAAATTTTTAAATTTAGATAAGGATTATATAGCTATTGGAGAGATTACGAATTGGTATGCAACAAAAGGAGTTTTTGGAAAAATAGTTTATCATCCTATAAAGTATTATGAAGGGAAAATTTTAAGTTTGGATTCTCCAGATGTAAAGGGAAACTTTTATAAGAAAAAATATTTTAATTGTTTAAAAGAACATGATTCTTGCTATGTTGAATATTATTTTTTAAATCCACAAACTAATAAAATTGAGAAAAAATTAAGCTATTTTATGATTTATAGACCTTATAATTTCGTTTTTGTAAAAGGAATTTATTATTCTACTTTAATTAAACAAGTTAATAAAGTTAAAGAAGAGACAATTAAGGATTTCTATAAGTTTTTTATTATTACTTTTTTGCTTTTGCTTTTTTTCGTTATTTTAAGTTTTGTTGTTTCTTATTTTCTTTCAAAGAAATTAGCTAGTAAGGTTTTGGAAGAGTATAATATTTTAAAAAACGAATTGTTTGAGAGGATATATTTCGATGAGGTTACTAAACTTCCTAATAAGTTTAAATTACTTGAAGATTTAAAAAATTATAAATCTTTGGTAATTTTAGATATAGAAGATTTTGCAAATATTAATAATTTATATGGGTTTGACTTTGGAGATAAAATTTTAATTGAGGTTTCTAAATTTTTACGAAAAAGATTTAAAAGAGTATATAAAGTTGGAAGCGATGAATTTGCTATACCTTTTAATACAAAGCTAAATGAAAAAATGTTAAAAAAGATTTCTTCTTTGGAATTTGAGTTTGAAAAAGTGGAACTTTCTTTTATAGTTGGAGGAAGCGAAGTACCGGATTTATATATAACGGCTGAGAGTAGTTTGAAATTAGCTCAAAAGAGAGGGTTAAAGTATTTATTGTATGATGAAAAATATAAAACTATTCAAAAGGAAAAATTTGAAAAAATTTTAATGTTAAGAAAAGTATTAAAAGAAAATAGCATAATACCTTATTATCAAGCTATTGTAGATAAGTTTGGGAATGTTAAAAAATATGAAGCTTTAATGAGAGTGAAATATAAAAACGATGTTTATTCTCCTTTTATATTTATGGATTTGATAAAAGAAGCTAAACTTTATGATGATTTTTCTAAATTAATGATAAAAAAGGTTTTTGAGGATTTAGTTTCTAATAAAATAAAAAATGTAAGCGTAAATTTATCGTTTTTAGATATTTCTAATAAAGAAATTAGAAAATTTATTTTGGAATATTTGAAAAAATATAAAATAGGAGAAAGAATTACTTTTGAAATTCTTGAGAGCGAAAGTTTACAAAACATGGAAATAGTAAAACATTTTGTTAAAGAATTGAAAAGTTATGGAGGTAAAATTGCAATAGACGATTTTGGCAGTGGATATTCCAATTTAGTAAATATTTTATCTTTAAAGCCCGATTATATAAAAATTGATGGTAGTTTGATTAAACACGTACAAAATCTAGAATATTTTGAAATAGTTAGATTAATTAATGATTTTGCAAAAGAATTTAACATACATACTGTTGCGGAATTTGTAGAAAATAAAGAAATTTTTGAAATTTTGAAAAAAATAGGAATTGAATATTTTCAGGGATATTATTTTCATAAACCTGAACCATTTGATAAAATTTCGTAAAAAAAGGTTATTATGAAAATAGAAACTAAATTAGCAAAATTTACAAAACCTTTATATCTTGAAAGTGGTAGGTTGCTTGAACCTTGGCAGATTAAATATGAAACATATGGAGAATTAAACGAAAATAAAGATAATGTTATTTTAATAACTCACGCTCTATCGGGTTCTCATCATGCCGCTGGTAAATATGAGGGGGATAGAAAGCCAGGATGGTGGGATGGATTGATTGGAGATGGGAAAGCTATAGATACTAAAAAGTATTTTGTAATCTGTACTAATGTAATAGGTAGTTGTTTTGGCTCTACTGGTCCAATGAGCGAGATTTATCCCGGAAGTAATGAAAGATATAGATTAAAATTTCCCGTAATTACTATAAAAGATATGGTAAAAGCTCAAAAAATACTTTTAGATTTTCTTGGAATTAAAAAACTTAAAGCCGTAATTGGCGGTAGTATGGGAGGAATGCAAGCTTTAAGACTTGGAATAGATTTTCCTGGATTTGCTAAATATATTATTCCTATTGCAACTACTTATCAAACTAGAGCTTATGTAATTGCAATAAATAAGGCAATGATAGAAACAATTAGAGCGGATAAAGATTTTAAAAATGGAAATTATGAAGTTGGAGCTTATTTAAAAGGACTTGCTGCTGCTAGGATGATAGGATATTTGAATTATATTTCTCCTTCCACTTTTGATAAAAAATTTGGAAGAGAATATGTAAAAACCGATGGTATGTTTGAGTTGTTTGGTAGATTTCAGGTTGAATCTTATCTCGAATATAACGGGGCGATGTTTCCTAAATGGTTTGATGCGTTAAGTTATATTTATCTTTTAAAAGCGATTTCTCTTTTTGACGTTGGTAGAGGATTTAATTCTTTGGAAGAGGCGTTTTCTCAAATTAAAGATAAAATGTTTTTAATTTCTTTTTCCGGAGATACTTTATTTTTTCCAGAAGAGATGAGAAATATTAAAAAATATATGGATAAAGTTGGAGGAAGATGTCAATATTATGAAATTGATAGCGATTATGGTCATGATAGTTTTTTAGTTGAAATTGATAAATTTAGTAATTTAATTAGCGATATTTTAGAAGGAGAACTTGATGATAGATTTTGAAAAAAAAATTGAAGAGGCAAAAAAACTTTTGGAAAAACTAAATGATCCAGAAATTACTCTTCATCAAGCGATTGAATATTATAAAAAAGGGATAAAATTATTGGAAGAAGCTTCTAAAATGATTGAAGAAGCTAAACTTCAATTTAAAGAAATTAAATGAAAATAGCCTTTTTACAATCCGATTCTCTTCCTTATGATAAAGCTAAAATTAATTATTTTTTATCTCTTTCAAAAAGGGAAAATGCAAAAGTTTTCGTTTTACCTGAATATGTATTAAATAGGTTTTTTAAAGAGCTTGAAAAAATGCCAATTTCTTTTATTAAGAATCAAACTTCTCATCAAATAAAACTTCTAAAACAATTATCCGAAGTTTATAACATAATTATTATAGCTCCTTTAGTATTGATTAGGGGAGATAAAAAATATAAGGTATTGGCTAAATTTTTTCAAGGAAAAGTTAGATATTATTATTCTCAAGTTTTTATGCCATATTCTCATTGGAATGAAGAAAAGTTTTTTGAAAAGAAAAAAAGTAATCCTTTAATATTTAATATAGGTAAGTTTAGAATTGGCGCTTGTTTTGGGTTTGAGTCTCATTTTGATAAATTTTGGGAGTATTTTAGAGATAAAAAATGTGATGTAGTTTTAATTCCAAGCATTGGAACTTTTAATTCTTTTAATAGATGGTTTGAAATGTTAAAAACAAGAGCTTTTCTTAATAATATGTATGTTATAAGGGTAAATAGAATAGGAAATTATAAAGATTGGGAATTTTATGGTAAAAGTTTTGTGATCTCTCCAGAAGGAGATGATGTAATATTGTTAGGTAATAAAGAAGAGCTTGGTATAGTAGATGTTAGCAAAGAAGCAGTAAAAGAAGCAAGAAAAGAATGGAAGTTTTTAAAGCTTTCTAAAGAAATCAAATTTTAATCATAAATTTCCAATATTTCGTAAGCCGTATTTCTTTTTGCGGGAATTTCTCCAATATCTTTTATTAATTTTATCATTTCTTCTTGATTCATTCTATTTTGAACTCCAGCGCTTCTTACTACATTTTCTTCCATCATGGTACTTCCAAGATCGTTTGCTCCATATAATAAAGCAAGTTGCCCGATATAACTTCCTTGAGTAACCCATGAACTTTGAATGTTTTTGAAATTATCCAAAAATAATCTGCTTACTGCTAAATATCTTAAATATCTATTAGATGAGGTTTTGTGCTTTATGATACCTTTTTTGTAAAGTTCTGTGTTTTTTGGCTGAAAAGACCACATAATAAAAGCTCTAAATCCTCCTGTTTCGTCTTGGAGATTTCTTATTTTTTCAAGATGCTCAACTACGTCTTCTTCTTTATCTACGCTTCCAAACATCATTGTAGCGGTTGTTTTCATTCCAAGCAAATGAGCCGTTTTATGAATTTCAAGCCATCTACTGGAGCTTATTTTTTTTGGAGCTATTATTTTTCTAACTTTATCTACCAATATCTCTGCTCCGGCTCCCGGAATTGAAGATAGTCCCGCTTCTTTTAATCTAACTAAAGTTTCTTTTATTGAAATTTTACTAATTTTGCTTATATAATCTATTTCTGGAGCCGAAAATCCGTGAATTGTAATTTGTGGATATTTTTTGTGAATATGGGAGACTAATTTTTCATAGTAATCTATTTTTAAATCAGGATGGACTCCTCCTTGAAAAAGGATTTGGGTACCTCCTATTTTAATTAATTCTTCTATTTTTTTATCTATTTCTTCGAAACTTAAAAGATATGCGTCCTTATCGTTTTTATGTCTATAAAATGCACAAAATTTACAATCGCACCAACAAATGTTTGTATAGTTTATGTTTCTATCGACTATAAAGGTAGTAATTTTTTTTGGGTGAAGTTCGAGTTTTTTTTCGTATGCCATTTTAGAGAGTTTTAATAAATCTTCGTTTTGGATTAGTTTTAGCGCATCTTTTTTTGTTAATCTCAAAATTTCTCCTTAATTTTTTATATAATTTCATAAAGATATTATCAAAAAAGGCTGCTTAATGGAAGAATTGGTTAAAAAAATTTTTGAAAAAACTATAGAAGAATTGGAAAAAGCTCAAAAATTGCCTTTTCCTCTTTATTATAAAGAAGTATTTAACAAAATAGCAGAAGATGAAAAAATCATAGATAAATTTAATCCAAAGTTGTTATGTTTAGAAAGATCCATTAATGAAATTTTATTAGAAAAGACTCAAGACACTATACAACATATTAACGAAACTTCAAAAAACTTAAAAAATAATTCTAAAATGATTATAGAAGAAATTGACGATGCAAGTCCAGAAGAGCTAAAAGAAGACGTTTTAAAATTTAGTCGATCTATGATAGAAATGATTGATAAAATGGAGAAAAAAATACAAGAATTAGAATCTGAACTTAAAAAAGCTTATGAAGAACTTCATGTAGATCCTTTAACTAAAGCGTATAATAGAAAAGCTCTTGAAAAAGATTTAAAAGAATTATTAAATAAGGGAAAGGAAGAAGATCTTGATTTAGTAATTGCTATTGTAGATGTCGATAACTTTAAGCAAATAAACGATGAATATGGGCATTTGGTTGGAGATTTTGTTTTGGTAAAACTTACTCAAATCATTAAAAATATTATTAAACAGCATGGGAAAATTTATAGATACGGGGGAGATGAGTTTATTATAGTGTTTTATCCAACAAAGCTGTCTTTGGCTCAAAAATTAGTAGAAAATATCGTTAAAAAAATTTCTAAAACTGCTTTAAAATATAAAGATAACCTAATAAAAGTTACTATTTCAGTTGGTGTTGCTGCTCATCAAAAGGGAAATTCTATGGAAAGTTTGCTTAAAAAAGCTGATGAAGCGTTATATTTTGTTAAAAATCATGATAAAAATGGTTATAATACTTTTAAAAACCAAGGAGATAAATGAATTTGTTTGATGCAATTATTTTGGCAATAACTTTAATGCTTGGGATAAAAGGTTTTTTTAATGGATTTATTAAAGAAATTGCCGGACTTGTAGGATTGATTGGAGGTCTTTTTTTAGCTTCTATTTATTTTCATGAAGCGGGAATTTATATTAATCAATATATTTTTCATATTCCAAATAAATCGGCAATTGATTTAGTTGGTTTTATTGCCGTTTTTGTGGGATTTTGGCTTTTTAGCGTTTTTATTGGATTTTTGATTTCTAAGATTTTAAAAATTAGTGCTTTGGGATTTTTCGATAGTATTTTGGGATTTATTTTCTCAAGTGCTAAGTTTTTTATATTGGTATCGGTAATTTTATCTCTACTTTATCAAGTAGAATTTTTAAAAGAAAAGATGAAAAATTATGCCAAAGATAGTTTTATTTTTCCAATAATGTTAAAAGTTGGTAACGAAATAATACATTTAAATCCCAAAGAGTTAGAAAAAGAGATTAAAAATGGTAAAATTTTAAAAACCTTTAAAGGAGATTAATGTTTTCAAATGAGTATGTACAACAAAGAATGCAAAAAGCTGAAAAATTAAAAGAGGCTGGTTTTAATCCATATGATCATAATTCAAAAAGAAATACCAAAATTGCAGAATTTCTAGAAAAGAATAAAGACGTATACGATCTTGAAAATAGAAGAGATGAAAATAGGAAATTTATAGTTGCCGGAAGGGTTAAATTTTTGCGTCTTATGGGAAAAGCCGCTTTTTTTAAAATAGAAGATGAAACTGGAATGCTTCAAGTTTATATGTCAAAAAATGATTTAGGAGATAAATTTAATCTTCTTAAAAAGACTCTTGAAGTAGGAGATATCGTAGAAGTTAGCGGATATCCTTTTGTAACTAAAACGGGAGAGCTTTCGATTCATGCAGATGACGTTAGAATTTTAACAAAAGCAATTCATCCATTGCCTGAGAAATTTCACGGGCTTCAAGATGTAGAGACTAAGTATCGTCAACGATATCTTGATATGATTATGAACAAAGAAACAAGAGATAGATTTAAATTAAGAAGTCAAATTGTTTCTCTTGTAAGAGAGTTTTTTTTGAGTAAAGGATTTTTAGAAGTTGAAACTCCAATGCTTCATACTGTTGTTGGAGGGGCAAGTGCAAGACCGTTTATGACTCATCATAATGCTCTTGATATAGATATGAATTTAAGAATTGCACCGGAGCTTTATTTAAAAAGATTGATAGTTGGAGGTTTTGAAGCGGTATTTGAACTTAATAGAAACTTTAGAAATGAGGGGATTGACCATACTCATAATCCAGAATTTACTATGATTGAGTTTTATTGGGCTTATCATACAATGGAAGATTTAATGAAGCTAACACGAGAGCTTTTTGATTTTCTTTTTGAAAAACTAAATCTTCCGAAAAAACTTCAATATGGGGATATGATAATTGATTTTGACGATTGGAAAACGATTACTTATAAAGACGCTTTAATCAATATCGGAGGTGTTCCGGAAGAAATACTTGATGATGTAGAAGCGATGAAAAAATATTTAAAAGATCATGGAGTGGATCTTGAAGAACATATAGATTCAAGAGGAAAACTTTGGGCTGAGCTTTTTGATGAGTTCGTGGAAGATAAACTTATAAATCCAACGTTTGTAACTGAATTTCCTATTGAAATTTCTCCTCTTGCAAGAAGGAGCGATAAAAATCCAGAGTTTGCGGAGAGATTTGAATTGTTTATTGCAGGTAAGGAAATAGCAAACGGCTTTAACGAACTTAACGATCCTCTTGATCAATATGAAAGATTTAAAGAGCAACTTAGAGCAAAAGCAAAAGGTGATGAAGAAAGTATGGATATGGATTATGATTATATTAGAGCTTTACAATACGGAATGCCTCCGACGGCTGGAGAAGGAATTGGTATTGATAGGTTAGTGATGCTTCTTACGAATTCTCATTCTATTAAAGATGTAATTTTATTCCCAACAATGAAACCAAAAAAAGAAATTAAAGATAAAGACGATATTCATTAAAAAAAGGAGATGCAATGAGTTTAAGAGATTTTGATATTGACGTGTATTCAATTTTGGAAAAAGAGCTTCAAAGACAAACTGATCATTTGGAAATGATAGCGAGTGAAAACTTTACTCTTCCAGAAGTTATGGAAGCGATGGGAAGCGTATTTACTAATAAATATGCGGAAGGATATCCTGGTAAAAGGTATTATGGAGGATGTGAATATGCCGATATGATAGAAAGTTTGGCAATTGATAGAGCTAAAAAACTTTTTGGATGTGAATTTGCAAATGTTCAGCCTCATTCAGGTTCTCAAGCAAATGCAGCTGTATATGTAGCTTTAATGAAACCTTATGACAAGCTTCTTGGAATGGATTTAAGTAATGGCGGTCACTTAACTCATGGAGCTAAAGTGAACTTTTCCGGTAAACATTATCATAGTTTTTCTTATGGAATTGATGAAAAGACTGGAAGAATCGATTATGATAGAGTAAGAGATATTGCAAAAGTTGTAAAACCAAAAATGATAGTTTGTGGGGCAAGTGCGTATCCAAGAGAAATTGATTTTGCAAAATTTAAAGAAATAGCGGATGAAGTTGGTGCTATTTTAATGGCAGATATTGCTCATATCGCAGGGCTTGTAGTTGCTGGTGAGCATCCAAATCCATTTCCTCATTGCGATGTCGTAACTACTACGACTCATAAAACGTTAAGGGGTCCAAGAGGAGGATTGATTCTTACGAATAACGAGGAGTATGCGAAAAAAATAAATAGTGCTATTTTCCCTGGAATTCAAGGTGGACCGCTTGTTCACGTAATTGCGGCAAAAGCTGTTGGATTTAAGATGAATTTAGAAGATAGCTGGAAAGATTATGCAAAACAAGTTAAAGCAAATGCTAAAGTTTTAGCGGAAGTATTAATGGAGAGAGGATATAAATTGGTTAGCGATGGTACTGATAATCACTTGGTGTTAGTTAGTTTTCTTGATAAAGAGTTTAGTGGAAAAGAAGCTGAAGAAGCTCTTGGAAGAGCTGGAATTACCGTAAATAAAAATACAGTTCCGGGAGAGAAAAGAAGTCCGTTTGTTACTAGCGGAATTAGAATTGGTTCTCCAGCACTTACGGCAAGAGGTATGAAAGAAGAAGAATTTAGACTTATTGCTAATAGAATAGCTGATGTTCTTGATGATATTTACAATCTTGAACTTCAAGAAAAAGTAAGAAACGAAATGAGAGAACTTGGAAGGAAATTCGTAATTTATGATAGACCTACTTATTAGTTTTTTAAGGAGAAATGGATGGCATATAACGTTGATATTTCGATGATTAAAATGAACAAGAAATATTACTTTGAATATAAAGGCAAAATCGTAAAAAAGATAGTTTATAAAGGTAGAACTTTTTTCGATAAATACGAAAAAGTCGATAAACCTTTGACATATCAAGTTATGAATGAACATATTGAAAGAAAAAAGATTATAGCTCATGATTTAATAAATAGAGAAAGAAATATTGTCGAAAATATCGTTTTTGATTATAACGGAATAGATCCTGAGAGATTTTGGCATAGAGCGAGTTTGCTTTTAAGAGAAGAAGGATTTTTAAATTTTACGGCATATCATTCAAAAACTAAAGGTCATTTGCACTTATACATTCACAAAGGACATACGGCTTTACCGGAAGCAATTCAACTTGCTAAAGCATTGTCTCAGAAATTATCTTTAAAGCTTCCAAAACAATGGAGGATGTTTCCAACGGATGAATTGCCTCCGGAATTTAATATATTGAATTTGCCATATGGGGTTTATAAAAAAGAAAGAGGAGCTTCTTGGGCAAGGCATATGTAAGGAGAGAAAATGAAAGAAGATTTGTTGATGGATAATTCGAACAAAAATAATTTAAAAAAACCTTTGATTTATGTAGCAGCGGCTTTTTTGATATTTATTATAGGGGTAATTGTTTTTGCCGTAATTCAAAATTCAAAAAAGGAAAATTCTATAGTTCCAACTGAAAGCAAACCTCAAGAAATAGTTCCAAAACCCCAAGATACTACTAATTTTCAACCGTTAAAAATTGAAGAGGAAACTCCAAAAATAGATAAAAATAAGTTAATTGAAGAAGAAAATAAAGTTAAAAATGTAGCTAAAACTTCAGATGTTAAAAAGACTCCAGAGATTAAAACTAAAGAGTTTCCAGAAGCTAAAACTAAAGAGCCTAAAAAAGTGGAAAAACCGCAAGAAGAATCTAAAATAACTACGGGTAAATATTACATTCAAGTAGCCGCTCTTTTAAAACATACAGAGCCTAATAAAAAATTTTTGGAGTTAATAAAAAAAGCTGGATTTGAATATACTTTTTACACTACTTATATAACAAAAAACGGAGAAAAAATAAAAGTTACAAAGGTATTGGTAGGACCTTTTAAAACAAAAGAAGATGCTTTAAAAGCTTTGAAAATTGTTAAACAAAAAATTACTCAAAATGCGTTTGTTTTTAGGGTTAAATAATGGTATATGATAAATTTTTGGTTGATGAGTTTAGCGTAATAGCAATTTATAACAAAATAAAAGATCTTTTTAAAAAAGAGAAAATATTTTTACTTGAAAGCGTTATTAATAATGAAGATGGGAATTATTCTTTTATTTTTGTAGGAGAGAAAGAGCGAGTTGTTTATAAAAATTATAAAACTTATTATTTTGATGGAAAAGAAGAAAAGGAATTTAAAACCGATCCTTTTGTTTTTTTAAAAGAATATTATAAAAAAATAGACTTTAATAAATTTAGAAAGCTAACAAGAGATTTAAAAATTGGGTTTGTGGATGGTTTTGTAGGATATATTGGTTATGATATGGTAAAAGTGTTTGAGCCTGTTTTAAAATCTGTAATGGATAATTTGGTAGATGAGACTAATATTCCCGATTTTTATATGATAAGGCCAAAAATAGTAATTGGCTATTCTCATAAATTTTCTGAATTAACAGTAATTGTAAATGATCCCGCGTTAGAGAAGTATTTATATGTTATAAAAGATGTAATTAATAGCGAATATAAACACATTCCTTTAAAGCCAGTAAAACTTTTGAGCGAGCCTAAATTTGTATTTAGTAAAGAAAAATTTTTTGAAATGGTTGAAAAAGCAAAAGAGCATATTAATGCAGGTGATATTTTTCAAATCGTTTTATCTAATAGATTAAAAGTAAAGGCTAAAGTAGATAAGCTTTCTTTTTATAGAAAACTTAGAAGCAAAAATCCTTCTCCTTATCTTTATTATTTGGATATCGATGATTTTGCGATAATTGGTTCTTCTCCAGAAGTTATGGTAAGATTGACGGATAATGTAATACTTTTAAGACCTATTGCAGGAACTAGAAAAAGAGGAGAAAATCTAAAAAAAGATTTGGAATTGGAATTTGATATGATAAACGACGAAAAAGAAGTAGCCGAGCATATTATGCTTGTGGATCTTGGAAGAAACGATGTAGGAAGAGTGGCAAGAGCCGGAAGCGTAAAAGTTCCTGAAATGATGAGAGTAGAGAGATATTCTCATGTAATGCATATGGTAAGCGATGTTGTAGGAGAGCTTGATAATAAATATGATATGTTTGATTTATTTAAGGCAACTTTTACAGCTGGAACAATGACTGGAGCTCCAAAAATTAAAGCAATGGAGCTTATAGCTAAATTTGAAGGAATAAAAAGAGGATATTATGCTGGAAGTATAGGATATTTTGGATTTGATGGAAATATGGATAGCGCAATTACCATTAGAACGGCTTTGATTAAAAAAGATGAAGTTATTTTCCAAGCTGGAGCTGGAATTGTCGCTGATAGCAAAAAAGAACTTGAATATAAAGAAGTAAATAATAAGCTAGGAGCTTTAGTATCGACTTTAAAGGATTTAAATGGGGGTAATTAAAAATCATATAGGCAATAAAATCTTTTATAGACCTCAAGGTTTTTTAGATTCTCAAAACGCTGCTGAAATTATAACTCCAATGGATATGTCTTCCATGGAAAAAAGAGGTGTTAAGTGCGTTATGGTTGATTTTAGCAAGATTATTAGTGCAAATATGAATGCTATTAGATTTTTAAATGATATTGCTGAGACGTTATACAAAAAAAATATTCAGGTAGCGTTTGTAAATGCAAATAATAATATTTATGCGATTTTTGAGAGGCTTGATAATGTGTTTTTTAATTATTTTGAAAATGAAGAGGTTTTTAGAGTTTTTTGCGATGAAGATTATATTCCTCAAAATCAGGTAGTTATTTGTTGCGTAAAAGATGAGCAAAACAAAAATATGCTAATGTTTAATTTAGTAAAAAAAGGAATAACTCCTGCTATTGTAGATTCTGATGATAATATAGGAGAGGGAGCTATCGTAATTAAAAAATCTTTTATTTCTAAAATTTCAAATAGAGTAATGGCAATTATGAAAAATGGAAGTATTTATTTCTTTTTTGATGGATTTTTGGATGCCAATATCTCAAGAATGTTTGATATTGAATATTTTAGGAGAAATTTGCTAATAGGTTTTAAAATTTTTGTGTTTGATATGAATGATGTAAAAGGAATGAATATTCACGCCGTAAGATTTCTTTCAAAGCTTGGTGTTGAATCTGCTGAATATGGAGCGCTTTTAGCAATTATTGGTCTTAGTAAAAAAAATATTCAGCCAAAATTGATTGAAGATTTAGAAGATGTTGGGTTTTTGTTTTTTTCTACGGAAGAAGAGTTTTTAAATTCGGAAGAATATAAACATGCTTATGAAAATAGCGGAGCTATTTATAAGAAAAAAAGAAAAATTACAAAAGATTTTGTAAAAGTATTGCCATTTTTTGTTAACGCAACGATTTCTACTATTGAAATGATGACTGGAGTAAAATCTACAAAAGAGCCTCCTAATATTAAAGAGGTAAATGTAGATACTAGTAGAAAAGATTTAGTTGCAAGTTCAATTGGATTTTATGGAGATATTGATGGAGCTTTGATTTTAATTTTTACTGAAAAACTTACAAAAATTATTAGTAAAATTTTAATAGGAGAAGAGTTTAAAACCAAAGAAGAAATGGTTGATATGGTAGGAGAGTTTGCAAATATCATCGTTGGAAATGTTAAATTGGAACTCTCAAAACATGATATTGATATTAATCTTACTTTACCTAAAGTTTTTGATAAATTAGAAGAACTTCAAGATATAGTGGTAAATCGTCAAGGAATTGAAGTAAAATTTTACTTTGATAAAGAAGAGTTTTATTTTTATCTTGTAAGGTAGAAAAATGCTTTTAATTTTTGGAAATCCGATAGATCATTCAAAATCTCCTCTTATGCACAATTATTTTTTAAAAAAAATGGGAATTAATGAATGTTATGGTAGATTTTTGCTTCAAGATGGCTCAAAAATTATAGAAAAATTTAAAGAATTAAAAATAAATGGAGCAAATGTTACCATTCCTCATAAAGAATGGGCATATAAATTGGCTGATGAAGTAAGAGGAATTGCTACAAAAATAGGAGCCGTTAATACTTTAGTAAGAGAAGGAGAAAAAGTTATAGGCTATAACACAGATGCTCCAGGATTTTTGGAAGCTATAAAAGAATTTGAGTATAAAAAGCCTCTTATAATTGGTGCTGGAGGAACGGCAAAAGCTTTAAGTGTTGTATTGCCTAATGCTCATATTTTAAATAGAAGTCCAAAAAGATTGGAATTTTTTAAATCAAAAACCAAAGTATTTACTTGGGATAGTATTAATGAGTTTAATTACGATTTAATTATTAATACAACAAGTGCTGGATTAAATGATGAAAATTTACCAGCTCCAGAAGATATTTTAGAAAAACTTTTTAAGAATGCAAAATACGCAGTTGATGTAATTTATGGAAAAGAAACTGCTTTTTTGAAAATGGCAAAAAAATTTAATTTAAAGACTAAATCAGGTCTTGATATGCTTGTTTATCAAGGAATATTAGCAATGGAACTTTTTTTAAAAAAGAAAATAGACAAAGAAAAAGCGGCTAAAATCTATTTTGAAATTCTTAAGGATTAGGTTCGTATAGAAGCTCCATTTTTGCACCAATATTTGTGAATTTTTCTATTAAATTTTCATATCCTCTAAATAGATGATAAATTCTATGTACGTTTGTTTGATTTTTGGCAATAAGTCCTGCTAAAACTAAAGCCGAAGATGCTCTAAGATCCGTTGCCATGACATCTGCTCCATATAATGGAGTAGGACCTTTAATGTATGCTATTTTTCCTTGAATTGTTATGTTTGCTCCAAGTCTATTTAATTCGGCTACATGCATAAATCTATTTTCGAATAATCTCTCTTCAATTACGCTCACTCCATTGGCTTGAGTTGCAATTGCCATAAATTGAGCTTGTAAGTCCGTTGGAAAGCCTGGATATTCGCTTGTTAAAATGTCTATTGAGTTTATTTTATTTGCCGGATGAATAGTTATGTTTTTATCTTTTATTTCTATTTTAAAGCCCATTTGTTTAAATTTTAAAAGGACGCTTTCAAGATGATTAGGCTCTGCGTTTGTTACGGTTAATTTTGAATTGGTAATTGCTCCAGCGGCTAGATAAGTTCCAGCTTCTATTCTATCTGGAATAATTTCTGTATTTTTTAATTCGATTAGTTCTCCATCGGTTCCGTAAATCGTTATTTCGTTTGTTCCAATGCCTTGAATATCTATTCCACTTTCTTTTAGACTCTCACAAAGTTGAACGACTTCTGGTTCTTTTGCAGCATTTATGATTCTTGTTTTTCCTTTTGCTAAAGCTGCCGCCATTACTATGTTTTCTGTTCCTGTAACGGTTATTTTGTCAAATACAATATCAGTTCCCTTTAATTTTCCTTTTGCTTTTATATATCCTCCCTCAATTTTTATTTCTGCTCCCATTAAGCTTAGAGCTTTTAAATGTAAATCAACCGGTCTTGCTCCAATTGCGCAACCCCCTGGTAAAGAGACTTCGCATTTGTTAAATCTGCTAAGTAATGGTCCAAGTACTAAAATAGAAGCTCTCATTGTTTTTACAATTTCGTAAATTGCTGTAGTTTTGTTTATAGTTGAAGTTTCTATTGTTAATTGGTTGTTTGTAAATTGATAATTTGCTCCTAAATTTTTTAGTAGTTTTAAAAGAGTATTTACATCTGCTACGTTTGGAACATTTGATAATGTTACTTCTTTTTTTGAAAGAATAGTAGAAGCTATTAATGGTAAGGCAGCGTTTTTTGCTCCGCTAATTTTTACGCTTCCTTTTAGATCGGGAGAGTGGTAAATTTTTAAGTATTTGTACATTCCAAGCCTTTTAGCAGTTTAATTTCTTTAGCCCATAATGAAGGATCGATAGTTTCTAAAATTAAAGGGATATTGTCTATTCTTTTATCATTCATTATAAATTTGAAAGCATCAAGCCCAATTTCTCCATATCCTAAATTGTGGTGCCTATCTACTCTGCTTCCTAATTTTGCTTTTGAATCGTTTAAATGCATTCCTTTTAAGTATTTAAAACCTATGATTTTATCAAACTTTTTCATTGTCTCTTCGTAAGCTTCTTTTGTTCTAATATCATAACCGGCGGCGAATATATGAGCAGTATCGATACATACGCCAATTCTTTCTTTATCTTCGATTTTGTCTATGATATAAGCTAAATGTTCGAATTTATATCCTAAATTGCTTCCTTGACCGGCTGTCGTTTCAAGGACAAATATACAACTATCCGTTTCTTTTATAGCTAGATTTATGCTTTTGCTAATTAAATCAAGACATTCTTCCTCGCTAATTTTTCTTAGATGACTTCCTGGATGAAAATTAAGATATTTAAGACCTAATTGTTCAACTCTTTTAGCTTCATCTATAAATGCTTCGAGAGATTTTTGTCTTTTTTCATCTTCTGGATGTCCAAGATTTATTAAATAACTATCATGAGGCAAAACGGCATCTTTGCTAAATCCATGTATTTGCATATATTCTTTAAACTTTTTAATATTTTTTTCGCTTAATGGTTTTGCTTTCCATTGTCTTTGATTTTTTGTAAAAAGGGCAAAGCCCGTAGCTTTGATATTTATGGCATTAATTACGGCGTTTTCTACTCCTCCCGCTGCTGAAACGTGTGCTCCTATATATTTCAAAATTTTCCTTTATGTTAATTTTGGCCACTTTAGTTTACCGCTAGGATTTGATACCAAATGAATGTGAAGGTGGAATATTTCTTGTCCTGCGTTGCTGCCATTGTTTGTAATTAATCTGTAATCAGTAATGTTTAATGCTTTTGCAACTTCTTTAATAAAAGCCGCCATTTCTGAAAATAATTCATTTGGAGTATCGTTAAATTTTTCGTAATGTTCTTTTGGAATAATTAATACATGAATTGGTGCAATTGGGTTTATATCGTAAAATGCTAAAAATTTTTCGTTTTCAAGTACTTTTTTACTTGGAATTTCTCCTTTTACTATCTTACAAAAGATACAATCCATTGTTTCCTCCTTTTTTTTTTGGTATTATATCCAAAAAAATTTAAGGAGATTAGGTGGATTTAAGCGAAATTAAGAATGCTTTGAGTTTAGATGAGCTTGAGCAAATTAGAATTAAACTTCTTGGAAAAAAAGGATTAATTACTCAAAAGTTTAAAGAATTAAAAAATTTAGAAGAAGAAGAGAGAAAAAAAGTAGCAAAAGAATTAAACGAACTAAAAAATAAGGCAATAGAATTAATTAATGAAAAGAAAAAAGAATTAGAAGAGAAACTGCTTGAAGAAAAATTAAAAAGCGAAAGAATTGATGTAACTTTATTTAATCCAAAACCAACGGGAGCTATTCATCCAATAACCGATACGATGAATAAAATTATAAAATTTTTTACTAGAATGAATTTTTCTGTTGAAAGCGGTCCTTTAGTAGAAGATGATTTTCATAATTTTGAGGCTTTGAATCTTCCAAAATATCATCCAGCAAGAGATATGCAAGATACTTTTTATTTTAAAGATGCAAAACTTCTTAGAACTCATACTTCTCCCGTTCAAATTAGAACAATGCTTTCTCAAAAGCCTCCAATTAGAATGATATCTCCGGGAGCTGTTTTTAGAAGAGATTATGATTTAACTCATACTCCTATGTTCCATCAAGTAGAGGGACTTGTGGTAGATGAGAAAGGAAAGGTTAGCTTTGCTAATTTGAAGTTTATACTTGAAGCTTTTTTGGTTCATATGTTTGGAGATGTTAAAGTTAGATTTAGACCAAGCTTTTTCCCTTTTACTGAGCCAAGTGCCGAAGTTGATATTAGTTGTATTTTTTGTAATGGAGATGGATGTAGGGTTTGTTCTCACACTGGGTGGCTTGAAGTACTTGGATGTGGGGTAGTTGATCCAAACGTATTTAAAGCGGTTGGTTACGAAAATGTAAGCGGATATGCTTTTGGACTTGGAGTAGAAAGGTTTGCGATGCTTTTAAATAAAATAAACGATCTTAGAAGCATGTATGAAGGAGACATTAGACTAATGGAGCAGTTCAAATGATAGTGACAAGAAGATGGCTTGAGGAATTTATAAATTTGGATGGAATTTCAACAGAAGATCTTATTAGAACTTTAAATAGAATAGGTCAGGAAGTAGAAGGTTATAAGAAAATAGAAATTCCAAAAAATGTTGTAGTAGGTGAAGTAATTGAATGTTACAAACATCCAAATGCTGATAAGTTAAACGTATGTCGTGTAAATGTTGGAGATGAAGAGCTTCAAATTGTTTGCGGTGCAAGTAATGTAGCGGCTGGGCAATTTGTTGCTGTTGCTAAAGTTGGGGCGAAATTGCCTGAAATTACGATTAAAAAGGCAAAATTAAGAGGCGTTGAGTCTTTTGGAATGATTTGTGCCGCAAGGGAAATTGGACTTCCTGATTTTCATGATGGGATTTTAGTGCTTGATAATTCGCTTGGAGAACTTAAAATAGGAGAATATGTAGGAAAGTATTTAAACGATGAGGTAATTGAGCTTGGAGTTACGGCTAATAGGGGAGATTGTTTTAGCGTTTATGGAATAGCAAGAGAACTTAGTGCAGGGTTAAATAAACCTTTAAAAAATATGGAATTTTCCTTTGAAGAACTTCAAGAAGGAATAGGAAGAGTAGTTAGCGTTGAAAAAAACGAAGCAAAGAAATCTTCTCATTTAATTAGAGCTTTTGAAGGAAATATCGTTCCTAAATTAAAAATAGATTATAGACTTGCTTTGGTAGAGGTTGAAAGTAAAAACGTCATTGATTCTTATGTAAAATATGCAATGCATGCAACTGGTGTATTGCTTGTTGTTGGAAACATCGGAAACATTGAGTTAACCAACGAGAATGGGGTTGATATTTTTAAAGATTATGGTAATTATTATGTTGGGATAAGAAACGAGATAAATGTAGAAGAGAGCGGAAAATATTTGATAAATGCAAATTATATCGATCCAACATATGTAAGCGAAATAGTTTTCTTAAACGGTTTAAAAACAGATGAATATTTTTTTAGAGCAAGCAGAGGAAGCGAGCCTAATTTGAAGTTTGGGTTAAGTTATTTCTTAAACGAAGTTTCTTTACCGGTATATAGTGGGGATATAGATTTGAGTATTGATTTGCCAGAAAAGATTATTAATGTAAATGTTAAGGATATAGACGAAATAATTGGATTTGAAATTTCTGAAAAAGAGATTGTGGAAATTCTTAAAAAATTAGGATTTGAAATAGAAAATATTACCGAAGAAAATGTTAAAGTGAAAGTTCCTAATTTTAGAAGCGATATTGAAAATATTCAAGATATCGCTGAGGAAATTTTAAGAATTTATGGAATAGATAAAGTTGAAAGTAAACCGTTAGAATTCGTAGAAAAAGATAGAACCAATGATGTTTTAAAATTTTTGGATTTTGTAAACGAGCTAAAGCAAAAATCGGTAGCAAACGGTTTTTATGAGGTAATGCATTTTATATTTGATGATAAAGAAAGACTTTTAAGATATGGATTTGAAGTAGTAGAAGATCATTTAGATTTACTTAATCCTATTGTAAGTGAACTTAATACTTTGCGATCGACTTTGTTGCTTCAACTTTTAGATGACATTAAATTTAATAAAGCAAATGGTTATAAAAGAATTTATCTTTTTAGCGAAGGAAGCGTTTACGATAAAAATAGAAACGAAAAAAAATCAATGGCTTTTGTAGTCAATGGACAGGCTGATTATGAAAATCCAGCAAATAGCGGAAAGCCAAAAAAAGTTGATTTTAAATTTATAGTAGATAAAATTTCTCAAATTATAGGAGATTTTAAATTAGAAGAAAATGATTTTCATCCTATAGCTCATCCTTATCAAAATGCAAAAATTATAAAAGACAATAAAAAAGTAGGAGTAATTGCAAAACTTCATCCAAAAGTAGCTAAAGATTTTGAAATTGATGATGTTTACTTTGCTGAGATTGATTTAGATGCGTTAACTCCTTCTAAAAAAGAAGCAAAAGATATAATTAGGTTTCCAAAAGTAACAAGAGATTTGAGTTTGGTTGTAGAGAAAGATATGCCTTATAAAGAAGTATTTAAAATTATCGATTCTTTGAATATTGAAGAGTTAAAAGATTTTTATCCAATTGATGTTTATGATTTGGGAGAAAAGAATTCTTTAACGATTAGATTTATTTTACAAGCAAATAAAACTTTACAAGAAGAGGAAATTAATGCTATAATGGAAAAAATTTTAAATGCACTTCAAGAGAGAGGAATTAGATTAAGATGAGATTAAGGGTAATAAGAGGAAAGAATTTTAAAGAAGAGTTTATAGTAGATGCGGATAAATCTATTTCTCATAGATGTGCTATTTTTTCTTTGTTAAGTGATGGAGTAAATGAAATAAAAAACTTTTTAAGAGCTGAAGATACTTTAAATTCTTTAAAAATTGCAAAATCTCTTGGAGCGGAAATAGAAGATAAAAATAGCACTATTTTAATAAAGGCTCCTGATAGTTTGAAAGAAGCGGATGATGTTCTTTATTGCGGAAATAGTGGAACTACGATTAGAATATATATGGGGCTTTTGGCAAGTAAAGAAGGTTTTTTTGTTTTAACTGGAGATAAATATTTAAGAAGAAGACCTATGGCAAGAGTAGCCAATCCTTTAAGAAGCATTGGAGCTAGAATTGATGGGAGAGATAATGGAAATCTTGCTCCTATTGCTATAAGAGGCGGTAAACTTAAAGCTTTTAAATATTATTCTTCTATTGCTTCAGCTCAAGTTAAGTCATCAATGATTCTTGCAGCTTTACATGCCGATGGCAAAAGTTATTATGAAGAGCCTTTTTTAAGTCGAGATCATACTGAAAGAATGTTAAGAGGAATGGGAGCTGAGATTAATTCTACGATAGAGGATGGAAAATGCAAAGTAGAAATAGCTCCTTTGAAAAATAAGTTAAAGCCTCTTGTCTTTGAAGTTCCAAACGATCCAAGTAGTGCCTTTTTCTTTGCCGTTGCGGCAGCTATTACGGGTTCAGAAGCTATAATAAAAAACGTTACTTTAAATCCTACGAGAATTGAAGCGTATAAAGTTTTAGAAAATATGGGGGCAAAGGTAGAGTTTATAGAAAAAGAAAATAAATACGAGCCTATTGGAGATATAATAGTAACAGGAGATACATTAAAAGGTATTAAAGTAGATAAGAATATTCCTTGGCTTATAGACGAAATTCCTGCTCTTGCTATAGCTATGGCAGTGGCAGATGGTAAAAGCGTGGTAAAAAACGCTAAGGAACTTAGAGTAAAAGAATCAGATAGAATAAAAGCCGTTGTTGAAAATCTTAGACTTTGCGGTATTGAAGCAAGAGAATTTGAAGATGGTTTTGAAATAATTGGAGGAGAACCTAAATTTGCTAGAGTAGATTCTTTTGGAGATCATAGGATTGCAATGAGCTTTGCGGTGCTTGGAATTATAAAAGGTATTGAGATCGATGATGTTGAATGTATAAATACTTCTTTTCCGAATTTTTTTAAATTATTTAATAAGATAGCGGAATATGAGGTGATGGATGCTAATTAAAAAAGCGAAAAGTTACGGTTTTTGTTTTGGAGTAAAAAGAGCGGTTGAAATAGCTGAAAATTCAAAAAATGCCGTAACGATTGGTCCTCTTATTCATAATCCTCTTGAGATTAAACGGCTTGCTGATAACTTTAATGTTAAATATGTTGAAAATATTGAAGAAATTGATGAAAACATAAAAAGAGTAATAATAAGAACCCATGGAATTCCTAAGGATAAACTTAAAAGATTAAAAGAAAAAAACATTGAAGTAATAGATGCTACTTGTCCTTTTGTAAAAAAACCTCAAGAGATAGTAGAAGAGATGAGTAAACAAGGTTATGATATCGTTATTTTTGGAGATAAAAATCATCCTGAAATTAAAGGGGTAATGAGTTATAGCGTTCATAAGAGGGTTTTTGTTGTATTAAAAGTAGATGAATTAAAAAATTTAAAACTTAAAGAAAAAATAGCAACCGTTGCTCAAACTACAAGAAAAATTGAAGAATATTTAAAAATAACAGATTTTTTGATTAAAAATCATAAAGAAGTTAGAGTATTTAATACGATATGTAACGCAACGTTTGAAAATCAAGAAGCGGTTAGAGAATTAAGTAAAGAAGCCGATATTATGATAATAATTGGAGGAAAAAATTCTTCTAATACAAAACAGCTTTATAACATTGCTAAAGATAATTGCGAAAGTTATTTGGTAGAAAGTGAAGAAGAAATCAATCCAGAATGGTTTAAAAATAAAAAGCTTTGTGGAATTAGCGCAGGTGCTTCTACTCCGGAATGGTTAGTTGAAAAGATAATATCAAAGATAAAGGATGTAACATGAGTGATTTAAAAATCGGTGATTTAGTGGAATTTGAAATTGAAAAATTAATAAAGGGAGGTTTTGTTGGAAAAGTAGGAGATGTTGAATTTTTTTTGCCAAAGAGCTTAAGCGGTCTTAAAGAAGATGAAAGCGTAATTGGAAAAAAAATAAAAGCGAGAGTAAAAGAGTTTAAGAAAAATTCCGTAGTAGTAGATAGAAAAGCTTATTTAAACGAAATAAAAGAAAAAGTTAAATCTTTAAAAGGTCAGAAAATAAAAGCAAAAGTTAAAAAAGTTAAGCCAAATGGTTTAGTAATAGATATTGATTCTATTAGCGGTTTTGTTCCAAAAGAAGAAATTTTTTATAAAAAAATTGATCATAAGAAGTATTTTGACGAGGGAGAC
>Ga0256836_1000296_pt1 | contig 28565 bp, 33 predicted proteins | sample 4561380metaG_FD_185974 | JGI IMG/M metagenome (GOLD analysis project Ga0256836, IMG submission 185974) | Hydrothermal vent microbial communities from Guaymas Basin, Mexico - 4561-380 | ecosystem: Environmental > Aquatic > Marine > Hydrothermal vents | place: Mexico: Guaymas Basin | collected...
GGAAGCCTCAGAGCAAACTTCAGAAACAGTAACAGCATTATCAATTGTTCTGGGTAAGTGTATGGTCTTCCTCTCTTTTTCTGCTTGTTTGGTGTAACAGCGATTGTTTCTGGGTCTATGAGGATTTTTCCCCTTCTTACAAGTTCTCTGTTGTATTTCTTCCAGTCTCTTTCCATGGCAGGATTATTTTAACCTACCTAATTTTTGGACACAGCAATTCAGAGGTTTGGGAAATTGATAGGGAGTATTTTTGGCGAGATTAAGTAGGATGTGGGTGGTGTGTCCAATAAAAATTGGGAACCATTGCATAGCAACACCTTGACGTTACCCAGTATATTAAGAACTCTAACATTGATATAGGCTTTGTAACATAACACCTTGGGTAACAGGAAGCTTCACCATTATTGGACACAGCAGGATGTGGGGAGTTATGAAAGAATGAGAAATTTCCATATAGCTCAGTTGTTTTGGTAAAATTTACTCTTCAATTTGAGGGTTCTTTTTTGGTGTGGTGGATTTTTCAAATAGCCTTTGGTTTAAAGCTTCTTCTACTGCAGCCTTAAAGCTTCTTTCGTCTGCAATACCTTTACCGGCTATATCGTAGGCGGTTCCGTGATCCACTGATGTCCTTATTATCGGAAGGCCTAAAGTTGTGTTAACACTCTTACCAAATCCTAGGAGTTTAATTGGGATTAGACCTTGATCGTGGTACATTGATAGAACGACCTCAAACTCTCCCTTTAAAGCCCTCACAAATAGAGTGTCTGAAGGGTAAGGACCAAAGGCCGGAATGCCTTCTTTCCTTGCCTCCTCTACTGCAGGTGTTATCTCTTCTATCTCCTCTCTTCCAAATAGGCCCCCTTCTCCAGCGTGGGGGTTTAGACCACATACTCCTATTTTCCTTGGGCGGAGCTCCCTCCAGATTAACCTTAGTTTTTTAAGTACTTCTTCCCTTTTCACTTTATCTGGAACCTTTCTCAAAGGAAGGTGAGTTGTTAGGAGAACCGTTCTTAGCTTTTGATTGGAGAACATCATAGCAAAATCCTTTACTTTAAAAGCGTCTGCTAAGTATTCGGTGTGTCCGGGAAATTTAAAACCAGCTCTTCTGATTACTTCCTTGTTTATGGGAAGAGTAACTATTCCGTTAATTTTCCCCTTCTTTGCATCACTAACTGCCCTTTCTACGAACTTAAACTGGGCAGTTCCACACTGGAGGTTCGGTTTTCCTGGCCTTATTCCTTTTACCGGGTACACGTCAATTAGGTAAACTCCACGCTCGTTTGGTGGTTCCTTAACCAGCTCTAGTGAATAGGGTATTGAGAGGAGCTTAGAGTAGAAATCTAAAACATCTTTTGAGCCGTAAATAGTGAAAGTCCCTTTAAGGGAGTGCAGGAAGTTGAGGGATTTAAGGAGAATTTCGGGTCCTATTCCTGTAGGGTCTCCAAGTGTAATTCCTATTTTTGGTTGAATTTCTCAACCTCCTCAAGAGCGTTTTCTGCCCTCTTTAGGAACTCAGAAGCTATTTTCTCGCTCAAGTTCTTCAGTTCGTTGCCCAACTGTCTCAACTTATACTTAAGCTCAACGTTTTCCTGTTCAAGTTCTTCAACCCTCTGTTGAAGGTCGTTTACTTTGTTTTCATAGTCTCTTACAAGTTCCTCAACGAATACAGTGAACTGTTTATTAATCTGGTTAAGCTTCTCCCTTATTCCTTCTGGAACCTGAAACTCCCTGTTCTCCATTTTTTCCCTCCAGTTCAATTAGGTGTCCCATCTTTTCTTTCTTGGTTTTAAGGTATCCGATGTTATACTGACAAACACCTGTTATGATAGGTACTCTCTCTACTATTTCAAGGCCGTAACCTTCAAGGCCGATTAACTTCCTTGGATTATTCGTCATTAACCTCATCTTCTTAACGCCAAGGTCTCTCAGAATTTGGGCTCCTATTCCAAAGTCCCTCATGTCAGGAGGAAATCCAAGTTTTTCGTTAGCTTCAACTGTATCAAAACCGTGGTCCTGAAGGTGGTAGGCCTTTATTTTGTTCACAAGACCTATTCCCCTACCTTCCTGTCTTAAGTAGACAATTACCCCTTTACCCTCTTTTGAAATCATCTCCATAGCTCTGTGGAGTTGGCTCCTGCAGTCGCACTTCAGTGAACCAAAGACGTCTCCTGTTAAGCATTCAGAGTGGACTCTCACGAGAACAGGTTCGTTTTCACCTATATCTCCCATTACTAAAGCTACATGTTCTTTTCCATCTACTAGTGAGGTATAGGCGTAAATCTTCCACTGGCCGTAAACCGTTGGGAGGTTTGCCTCGGCCTCTCTCCTTATCAGGCTTTCACTCTTCATCCTGTATTCAATCAGGTCGGCTATGCTTATTATTTTGAGGCCGTGTTTCCTTGCGTAGTCAATCAGTTTTGGAAGCCTCATCATGCTTCCATCTTCATCCATAATCTCACAGATTACACCGGCCGGGTAGAGGCCAGCCAACCTTGCTAAATCAACTGCAGCTTCTGTGTGGCCTGAGCGTTTGAGAACTCCTCCTTTCCTTGCCCTTAAGGGGAAGACGTGCCCCGGCTTTACAAAGTCTTCAGGTTTTGCATCTGGACTTACTGCCCGCTTAATCGTTATAGCCCTATCGTAGGCGGAGATTCCCGTTGTAGTTCCAAACTTTGGATGAGCGTCAACGGAAACGCAAAACCCGGTTTCTTTAGGATCTGAAGGCTTTGGGGTCATAGGCTCAAAGCCTAATTCTTCACACCTTTCTTCAGGGAGGGCAAGGCAGATTAGTCCCCTTCCGTACTTTGCCATAAAGTTTATGGCTTCAGGAGTAACCTTTTCAGCGGCAATAACGAGGTCCCCTTCATTTTCCCTGTTTGGGTCATCAACAACGATGACCATTTTCCCCTGCTTTATGTCCTCTATGGCCTCTTCAACTCTATCTAGGGGAAACTTTCCCTTTACCAATTAACCGCCCCTCTTAGTTAGAACTTTATCTATAAGGCCGTACTCTTTTGCCTCTTCTGCGCTCATAAAGTAGTCCCTTTCTGTGTCCTGTTCAATCTTTTCAATTGGCTTTCCTGTATGTTTGGCAAGTATTTCGTTTAGCATTCTCTTTAACCTTAGGATTTCCTTTGCGTGAATCTCTATATCCGTTGCCTGTCCCTGGAATCCTCCAAGTGGCTGATGAATCATTATCCTTGCGTGGGGTAGTGCAAAGCGTTTACCAGGGGCTCCAGCAGCCAAGAGAACTGCCCCCATACTTGCAGCCTGTCCCATACAGATAGTCACAACGTCAGGCTTTATGTACTGCATGGTGTCGTAGATTGCAAGTCCAGCAGTAACTACTCCTCCTGGGCTGTTTATGTAAAGGTAAATGTCCTTTTCAGGGTCTTCGGCCTCTAAAAAGAGAAGCTGGGCAACTATGAGGTTTGCAACGTGGTCGTCTATGGGGGTTCCAAGCATTATTATCCTGTCTTTTAAGAGCCTTGAGTAGATATCGTATGCCCTTTCGCCTCTACCTGTCTGCTCAATTACTATAGGAACGAACTGGTTGAGGATCTCTTCCATAAATTCCTCCTTGTCTGTTTTCTACTGGTAAAGATAGATGGAAAAGTATTAATGAACAACTCTCTTAATTTTTTCCCTGTGAACTCTCTTTGCAGATATTACACCTTTGACTCCCCTTACTGCTTTGAGGACCTGGTTGAACTCTTCCCTACTCTTTACCTGGAGGATGAAATCAAGTACCGTTTTCTCGTTTGCCTTTCTAACCTTAACGTCAGCTATATTTATGTTGTGCTTTGAGATTACGGCGGATATTTCTGCTAACATTCCGGGCTTATCAATAACCGATACCCTCAACTTTGCAGGGTACAGTTTTTCTGATGGAACGAAGTTTACTTTAAGTATCTTCCCTGGAGAACTCTCCATAACTTGCCTTGCAACAAGGCAGTCTTTAGTGTGAATTACTATTCCCTTACCAGAGTTAACAACTCCAACAACCTCATCTCCTGGAAGTGGATGGCAACACTTTCCAAGGCTTACTGCCATGTTCTCTATTCCGTCAACCTCTATTGCAACTTCGCTCTTAATAGAGCTCTGCCTTCTCTTCTTCCTCTTCTCAACCGGAAGGCCTAGAAGCTTCCTAGCTGCAACGTCTGGTTCAACTTTCCCAAAGCCTACGTCAACTAAAAGTGAGTGAAGGTTTGAGTAGCCTAAAGGTTTTAGTTTCTCCTGTATCTCCTCTTCGTCTAGTGTGTTTAAACTCTTTCCTGATAGCTTCCTAATGGCTTTGTCAACCAAGCTCTCTCCAAGTTTCCTTGCCCTGTCGTTTTCCTCTTTCCTGATAAAGGAACGGATTGCGTGGCGGGCTTTAGAGGTTTTAACGAAGTTGAGCCAATCTCTACTCGGTTTTTCCTCGCTGCCGGTTATTATCTCAACTTTGTCTCCGTTTTTAAGGGTATAGTTCAGTGGAACTAGCTTGCCGTTAACCTTCGCAGCTCTACACTTGTGGCCGACAGAGGTATGGATTGCGTAGGCAAAGTCAACGGGAGTCGCTCCAACTGGAAGGGTTTTTATGTCCCCTTTAGGGGTGAATACGTATATGTTCTCACCGTAAAGGTCTGTTCTTACTGAGTTTATAAACTCTTTCGGATCCTTTTCCTCCTTAACCCATTCAAGAAGGTTTCTAAGCCAGATAAACCTCTCCTTTTCGCTCTCGCTGAGAGCTCCTCCTCCTTCCTTATACTTCCAATGGGCTGCGATTCCAAGTTCTGCAACCTGGTGCATCTCCCAAGTTCTTATCTGGAACTCTATGAACTGCCCTTTAGGACCTACAACTGTAGTGTGGAGAGACTGGTACATGTTCGGCTTTGGAACAGCTATGTAGTCCTTTATCCTTCCAGGAACGGGAGTCCAGATGTGGTGGATTAAACCCATAACCTGATAACAGTTACCTACCGTATCAGTTATTACCCTGATTCCTGCCACATCGTAGACTTCTTCAAAGGGTATTCCCTTTGTTACCATCTTCCGGTAAATACCGTAGATGTGCTTTATCCTCCACTGTATCTGTCCTTCTATTCCGTTCTTTTCCAGTTCCTCCCTTACTCGCTCTATTATCCCTTCAAGGTAGGGAAGTAGCTTCTTTTTCTTCTCTTTGACCTTTCTCTCTATTTCATAATAGGCATCGGGGTCTAGGTACTTGAGGGATAGGTCTTCAAGTTCGTTCTTTATCCTGTACATTCCCAGCCTGTTTGCAAGGGGAGCGTAGATTGTGAGCGTCTCTTTAGCGTTCCTCAGCTGGCTCTCCCTCTTCATGTGTTGGAGCGTTCTCATATTGTGGAGCCTGTCTGCAAGCTTAACTATTAAAACCCTTATATCCTCAGCCAAAGAGATAAGTAGGTTCCTAAAGCTTTCAGCCTCCTTTTCCTCCTTACTCTGAAAGGAGTATCCTTCAAGCTTTGTTACTCCTTTTACTATAAACAGGACCTCTCTTCCAAACTCCCTTTCAATTTCCTCTTCCGTTGTATCCGTATCCTCAAGGGTGTCGTGAAGGAGGCCTGCAACTATCGTTGGAACGTCCATCCTCAGTTCTGCTAAGATGTAAGCAACTTCTGCAGGGTGGGAAAAGAAAGGTTCTCCCGATTTCCTAAACTGGCCTTCGTGTTTTTTCTTTGCAAACTCGTAGGCCTTCTCAATAAGCTCTCCGTTAAAGTTGGGACGGTATTCCTTTACTTTATCTATAATTTCCTTACAGCTTCTCATAACTTTAACCCGATTAAATTTTTGTCTAACTTACTTAAATTAGTCCAGTACCTTCTGGAGAAGCAATGGCAGATAGAGCGATAGGGATTTTTGATTCCGGGGTTGGGGGGTTAACTGTTCTAAAGGCCATAAAAGACTTACTTCCCAGCGAGAACTTAATTTACTTTGGAGATACAGCTAGAGTTCCCTACGGGACTAAATCCCCCAGAACGATAATAAAGTACAGCATTCAAAATGCCAAACTCCTTGAGTCCTACAGTATAAAGATGTTGGTTGTTGCCTGTAATACTTCCAGTGCCCACGCTCTTGATATCCTTAAAGAGGAGTTTCCCTTTCCGGTAGTTGGGGTTGTCAAACCTGGAGCCAAGCTTGCAGTTTTCAGCTCTAAGGAAGGGAGAATAGGAGTAATTGGAACAGAGGCAACTATAAAGAGCCACGCCTACAGGAAGGAAATCGTCTCTTTAAATCCTTTTTGTGAAGTCTACGAAAAGTCCTGTCCTCTTTTGGTTCCCCTTATTGAAGAGGGTTGGCTTGACGATCCTGTGACGAGGGAAGTTGTTAAGAGGTACCTAGACGAACTTGTTGTTAAGGGAATAGACACGTTGGTCCTTGGATGTACCCACTATCCCCTTATAAAGGGTGTTATAGGGGAGCTCTATCCTGAGCTTAAACTTATTGATTCTGCCGTTGCAGTCGCTAAGGAGGTTGAGAGGAATTTACCTGCTAAAAGGGAGGAGGGTAGAGGTTTTGTGAAGATCCTCGTTAGTGACAGGACGGAGCGTTTTGAGAGAATAGCAAGGCTAATAATGGGGAGCGAAGTTGAAATTGAGGAGGTAAGTATTGATAAGGAGTGATGGAAGGAGGCCTGACCAGTTAAGGCCTGTAAATATTGTCCTTGACTACATAAAGTACGCAGAGGGTTCCTGTCTTATAGAGTTTGGAGATACGAAAGTAATCTGTACTGCGTCAGTTGAGGAGAAAGTTCCCCCCTTTTTAAGGGGGACGGGGCAGGGCTGGATAACGGCTGAGTACTCAATGCTTCCGAGGGCTACAGCCCAGAGAACCGTCAGGGAGGCGGCAAAGGGGAAGTTGACGGGTAGGACCCAGGAGATACAGAGGTTAATCGGCCGTTCTTTAAGGAGCGCTGTTGACCTTTCGCGCCTTGGTGAAATTACCCTTTGGATAGACTGTGACGTCATTCAGGCCGACGGAGAGACGAGGACTGCTTCAGTAACCGGCGCTTTCGTTGCCCTTTATAGAGCTCTCCAGAGGATTGATAAGCTGGAAGCTGTTAATTCGTTCGTTGCTGCCGTTAGCGTTGGAATAGTTGATGGAGTTCTCCTTTTAGACTTAAACTACGAGGAGGACTCAAAGGCTGAAGTTGATATGAACGTTGTTATGAACGAAAGGGGAGAGTTTGCCGAAATTCAAGGAACCGGCGAGGGTAGGACTTTTACTAGAAGTGAGCTTGATAACCTCCTTGAGCTCGCCTCAAAGGGAATAGGGGAGCTTATACAGAAGCAGAAGGAAGTTTTGGGGGTTGGAAGTTGAGGATAGTTTTTGCTACTACCAACTTGGGAAAGGTTAGAGAAGTTCAGGAGGCCTTAAAGGAGTTTGGAATAGAGGTTGTTCCCTTAGAGAAGGGAAAGGTTCCTCCTCCGGACGAGAAAGGAAACACTTTCTGTGAAAATGCTTATCAGAAGGCCGATTACTACGCTAGAGTCCTGAAGCAGCCGGTTTTAGCAGAGGACTCAGGTCTTGAAGTTGATGCCCTTGGAGGGAAACCTGGGGTTTACTCCTCAAGGTTTGCAGGGGAAGAGGCTACCGATGAGGAGAATAACAGGAAGTTGATAGAGGAGTTAAAGAAGCTCGGACTCAACTCCTCCCCTGCCAGGTATGTTTCTTTTCTATTTCTGGCCTTTCCTGAAGGTATGGGACTCTGGAGTAGGGGAAAGGTTGAGGGTAAAGTAATAACTGAACCCAGGGGAGAGGGAGGCTTTGGCTATGACCCTCTTTTCGTTCCAGAGGGTTATGAAAAGACTATGGCGGAGCTCCCCCTAGAGGAGAAGAATAGAATCTCCCACAGGGGAGAGGCCGTTAGAAAGCTTGTAAAGTTAATTAGAGAGGTGAAATCTTGGTAGAGGTTGTTAAGAATTTCCTTCACTATCTAATTGAAGGACTGGTTTGGTTCATTATTCTTGGCTCCCTTTTAACTTTCATACCTCCTCATAAGAGGAACAGCCTCATTAACTCGGTTATAGAGCTCCTTGATTACCTACTCTCTCCTATTAGGAAGGTAGTTCCTCCGGTAAATGGAATAGACTTCAGTCCTTTGGTTGCTATAATCTTTTTACAGTTGATAGATAGTTTAATTAGAGGGCTTTAATATGGAAGAACAAACGGGCAAAGAAAAGAGAAGGGTCTTTACTCCGTCAGAAATAAGGAATAAGGAGTTCAGTAAAAAGCTCTTTGGTTACGATCCAGACGAAGTTGATAGCTTCCTTGTGGAGATTGCAAACGCCTATCAGGAGCTCCTTAAAGAGATTGAAAAGTTAAAAATTAAAACGCCTGAGTATAAAACGAAGGAGCTTGTAGAGAGGGCTAAGAAAGAGATTGAGAAGATAGTTGAGGAGAAGAAGAAGGAGAAGGAGCTCCTTGAAAAGGAAAAGAGGGCCCTTGAGCTTGAGATTGAGAAGTTAAGGTTTACTCAGAAGACTATGTACGATAGGCTTAAGATAGCCATAATAGATATGACCAAAATCTTAGAGGAGCTTAAAAGGGATGCTTCAGGTCAGAAAGAGGAAGGAAGGGATAGAGATAGAAGTGAAGTTGCAGCCCAAGGCTTCCAGGAACAGAGTAGAGAAGGTGGAAGCGGGGAGGCTGAAGGTAAAGGTAACGGTTCCTCCGGAGGGGGGGAAGGCCAATAAAGCCTTGATAGAGCTCCTTTCAAAAGAGTTAAAAGTTCCTAAAAGTTCAATCTCAATAGTTTCAGGTCAGACCAGTAGGGTAAAGAGAGTTTTAATTGAAGGCATTGATTTTGCGTATTTGCAAAAGAAGTTGGGGGTAGAAGTAGAAGAAATCTCTTGACAATGAAGGACTTTAATTGTATTTTCAAGTTAAGGTCTTGAAACACTTGACTTAAACTAATATAAGGAGGGAGCGGCATGACAAAGAGTGAACTCGTAGCCGCAATCGCAGAGAAAGCAGGAATCAGGAAGAAAGATGCCGAAGCGGCTCTCAACGCCTTTATTGAGGTGGTTACTGAGGCCCTTAAGAAGGGTGACAAGGTAGAAATTAGGGGCTTTGGAACCTTCCTCATGAAGGAAAGGGCTCCTAGGGTTGCTAGGAATCCTAAGACAGGTGAAAAGGTTGAGGTTCCTGCTAAGCTCGTTCCTGCCTTTAAGCCAGGAAAGGACCTTAAAGAGGCTACAGAAAAAGAGCTAAAGAAGAAAAAGAGGAAGTAAGGTTTGAGGGGGGATTTCCCCCTCTTTTAATTTATTAGTTTGAATAACCTGTTAAACCTTGGTAAGTGTTTCTGGCCGTCCCAGGAAAAGAATATAATCCTAGCAATTCCTACTATTTTACCTCTATCAACAAATCCCCAGTACCTGCTGTCGTAGCTGTTGTTCCTGTTGTCTCCCATCATAAAGTACTTTCCTTTGGGAACTACAAACACTTCTGTGTTGTCTCCCTGAATTCCAGTCTTTAAGATTAGGTGCTTTTTCACACCTCCTTCCCTTTTGGGTAGGAACTCGTAGTAGAGGTTTCCCTTGTAGAGGTTTCCTTTTTCCTCGTAGGAGTAGTTGCCTACGAATTGATACTTACAGGGTTTACCGTTAATGTAAAGTTTTCCATTCTTAACCTGAACCTTGTCGCCGGGAACTCCAACAATTCTCTTTACGTAGTAGATATCTTCGTTTAGGGGGAAGTGAAATACGACTACGTCTCCCCTTTCAGGTTCTCTAAAGTGGTAGGTAACTTTGTCAACTAGGATGAAGTCTCCCACAAGGAGGGTCGGGATCATTGAGCCTGAAGGAATGTGGAAAGACTGGACTATGAAGGTTCTGATAATGAGGGCCAATATTAGGGCAATTGCAAAAGATTTAAGGTTTTCATAGATTTTCTTACCCAAGTAAGAGACCTCCACGAAGTTTGCAAAATTATACCCTTATGCTTCTAAGAGAGTGAAAGGGGTTTTCCCATGAAGAAAACTATTTTGTTCCTTTGTCTCTTTACTCTCTATCCTAAAGTTACTCTAGGTTCGGGGGAATTTACTCTGTCTTTTACACAGACCTCGGGAAACAGCGACACCAATACTCTGGCAGTTTCTTATCAGCTAAATAGGGAGCTATCCAGGTGGAAGTTCTCCTCAAGGGGAGATTACCTATACAAAGAAGATGACGGAGAGGAGACGTCTAACAAGCTGAACTTAGAAGGAACGGTTGGGAGGAAATTTAAAGACAAATTCTTTTTGGAGTTCTACGGGTTTATCTTCAGAGACCCTTTTTCAGGGTACGACTTTAGAGGCGGTTTAGGGCCTGGTCTATCCTGGAGGATAAGTGAGAATTTAACGGTTTCTGGAAGTTTCACTTATACCTACAATAACTACTCAGCAGGAGAGAGCTCTACCTACTCTCAGGCTGAACTAAAAGGAAATTACCTTAAGAAGTTAACTTCCAATCTTCTATTTGAGCAGAGTCTATCGTACCAGGTTTCCTTTAAGGATAAGGATGACTACTTCCTCCACTCAAGGACAACTTTTAAAGTGCCTTTTAGTTCAAACCTATCCCTGAACCTATCCTACAGGGTAGATTACCAAAACCTCCTTCCAGACGATGCTGAGTATCATACAGATAGGACTTTCCTGCTTGGAGTAAGCTATAGTTTTTAAAAAATATTTGGGGTGATTGATGGGAATTTTCCTGTTTCTGATAGTTTTTCTCCTATTAATTCTCTTCTTTACTCTGGTAAGGGGAAAAGAAGTGGGAAGTAATGAAAAGGTTGAACTTAGGGGACTTGACGGTTCAAGCCTTATTTTCACTCAAAGTGGTGTAACTTTCGCCGGAAAGGACGGGATAAAGTTTTTCTCCTCTTCCGCCATTAAAAGGTTTTCCATAGAGAGGGACGGAGAGAACTTTGTCATAGTAGTCTCAGACGGAACTCAGGAAGTTAGAGTTCCCGTTTCTCCCGATGAAGTGAGAAAGCTCTTTAGGGAGAAAAGCCCTTCAAGTCATGTTCTTGAACCCCTTTTCCCTTACCTTCCAGTTTTAAGCGGGTTTACCGCTGGCCTATTGTTGGGAACTCTACTTGAACGCCCGCCTGTGATAGTTGAGGAAGGTAGTGATAGTAAAGGTTCGGAGAGGGATTTAAATTCACCTGATAGCGATTACTTTGATACTGAAGAGTGGTTTGATGACGATGAGATTTAGCGTTAAGGATAGGATACTAGAGAGTTTAACGGACCTTTACAGAGTAAAGAAACCTGCTTCCTACCTCCCTTTGGAGCTTAATTTGAGAGCTCCCAGATTTGAGGAGAGGGAGGTTCGTTTTGTTATCTCTTATCCGGACCTTTATGAGGTAGGTTCTTCCCACATTGGAGGGAAAATCCTCTACCACCTTGTAAACTCAACCGATTTTGCCCTTATGCACAGGGCTTACCTACCAAGGCCCGATATGCAGGCCTTTATGAAGGAGAGGGGAATTCCCCTTTATACTCTGGAAGAGCTTAGGCCGGTTAGGGACTACAGCCTTTGGGGATTTTCCTTTTCATCAGAACTTACTTACACGAACGCTTTAAAGCTCCTTGAGCTTGCAGGAGTTCCCATCTACTCTGAAGAGAGGGAAGGTTGGAACTTTCCGGTTGTCTTTGCAGGAGGTCCCTGCGTTTACAACCCAGTTCCCCTTTCTCCCTTCTTTGACCTCTTCTCCATTGGTGACGGTGAGGAAACGCTAGTTGAACTGGGAAGACTCTACAGGGACGTAAGGAGAGGTGGAGGGAGTAAGGAGGATTTCCTAAGGGAGGCAAGGAAGGTAAGGGGAGTTTGGGTTCCAAAGTTTGGGAGGTATCCAGTTAAGAAGGCTGTTTTCGCTAAAGTTCCAGAAGGTTTTTACCATACTTCTCCCCCCGTTCCTACGGTTGAAACGGCCCAGGATAGGATTGCAGTTGAGGCAGCAAGGGGCTGTTTGAGAGGGTGTAGGTTCTGTCAGGCCGGATACGTGTACAGGCCCTACAGGGAAAGGGATGAAAAGCTTGTAAAGAGATTGATTGAGGAGACTTTCAGGAATACAGGTTATGAAGAGGCTTCACTGTCTGCCCTTTCAATTTCCGACCACAGCCGCTTTAACACCCTCGTTCCTGAGGTTATGGAGGTCTGCTACCAGGAGATGATTTCCCTCTCCCTCCCTTCAATGAGGGTTAAGGGCTTTAACCCTGATCTGGCCTCCCAAATAATGCAGGTTAAGAAAACGGGCTTTACACTTGCTCCGGAGGTCGGTTCAGACCGGCTTAGGAGGATAATAAATAAGGATTTAACAAACGAGGACCTCTTTAGGGCAGTTGAGGGACTCTTTAGCCGAGGTTGGAACAGAATCAAGCTCTACTTTATGATTGGCCTTCCCTTTGAGGAGTGGGAGGATATTGAGGCCCTCGTTGATATGCTGTGGCAGGTTCATAAGATTGGCAGGAGGTACAGAGGGAGAAAACACCTTGCTGCTGGAATTTCAATCTTTGTTCCAAAACCCTTTACTCCTTTCCAGTGGGAACCTTTCTCCCTTAAAGAGGAGGTAACTGAGAAAATCTCCTTTATAAAGAGGAAGGCTCCTAAGAGCTTTACCTTAAGGTTTCACGATTACAGGCAGTCAACCGTAGAGGCCCTACTAACAAGGGGTGGAGAGGGGGTATCAAGGCTTATTTTTGAAGCTTACAAATTGGGGGGCCAGCTTGACGGTTGGGATGAGTACTTTAACTGGGAGAGCTGGACAGAGGCTTTTGATAGGAGCGGAATTGACCTAAACAGGGAGCTTGGAAGGAGGAGTTTAGAAGAGGAGCTCCCCTGGGACTTTATTGAAGGAGTGGTAAAGAAAGAGTTTTTAATAAGGGAGCTTGATAGGGCAAGGAGGGAGCTCTGGACTCCAGACTGCCGTATTGTTGGATGCCACGCCTGCGGAGCCTGTACTCCGGAGGAGATAAGGAAACTAAAGGACTACCCTATACTTGAGAAAATTGAGTTCAAAGTCCCTCCTAGGCCAAAAAGGGAGTTCCCTCTTAAGAGAAAAGTTGCACTCATTTTTGAAAAGAGGGGGTTTGCCAGGTTCCTATCCCTCCTTGACCTTACAAGGGCATTTACCAGGACCTTTAGGAAGTTTAAAGTTCCTCTAAGGTACTCTCAAGGTTTTAACCCTCACCCGAAAATTAACATCCTCCTCGGCCTTCCCGTTGGTGTTGAAGGTCTAGGGGAAATTGTTGAGTTGGAGCTTACAGAGGAGAGCTTTGACTTTAATAGGTTAATAGAGGAATCTGTTAAGTTCCTCCCTGAGGGGTTAAAGTTCAAATCTTTTGTTGACTTAGGCTTAAAGGAGACTCTCCTAAAGAGAATAGAGAGAGTAACTTATTTAATTGAACCTAAGGGAGATTTTAACCTTGAGCCTTTAAGGGCGGAAAGGGGAGTTACGAGGAAGGGTAAAGAGGTAGTACTTAAAGACTGGATTTTAAACTTGGACAGGGAAGACGGAAGGTTAAGGATTGATGTTAAAGTTTTTAATGGAAATACTTTAAACGTTCAGGATATACTAAACTTAATTGGGCTTGACTTGGGAAGCGCAGATGTTGTTAGGAAAGAACTCTACCCCGTCTAAACAGATTCTCATAAATGCCCTTACAAAGGAAGTGAGGATTGCCCTCCTTGAAGAGGGACAGTTAACGGAGTTTTACGTTGAAAGGAAGGAGAAGAGGGGAATAGTTGGGAACATCTATAAGGGTAAGGTCTCAAAGATTGTTCCCGCCGTTCAGGCAGGCTTTGTTGATATAGGCCTTTCAAAGAAAGCCTTTTTGTACGTTAAGGAGGCTATAAGCTTTCAGTTTGAGGATGAAGAGTTTGACGTTGAAGGGGAGGAGTTGGAGCTCCCACCTGTTGAAGAGGTCCTCTCTGAAGGTCAGGAGCTTTTAGTCCAGGTCATAAAGGAGCCAATAGGCACCAAAGGGCCGAGAGTTACAACTAACATAACTATTCCGGGCCACTACCTCGTTCTACTTCCGACTATAAATAAGGTCGGCCTTTCAAGGAGAATTACTAACGAGGAAGAGAGGGAAAGGTTAAGGGAAATTGCAGAGGGGATAAAGCCTCCTGAGTACGGAATCATAGTTAGAACTGCGGCTGAAGGAGCTACAGAGGAAGAGCTTAAGAGGGATTTAAACTACCTCCTTAAAGTTTGGGAAGGATTAAGGGAGAAGGCAGAGAAGAGGCCTCCTCCTTCCCTCCTCTATCAAGACCTTGAAATCGTTCCTAAAACCTTAAGGGACCTCCTAACTGAGGACGTTAGCGAGGTGATAATAGACTCTCCAGCTGAGTACGAAAGGGCCCTTTCCTTTGCTAAGGCCTTTATCCCTAAACTTGCCGGCAGAATAAAGCTCTACAAGGGGGAAATTCCCCTCTTTGAGAAGTTTCACGTTGAGGATGCGATAGAGAAGGCTCTTTCCCGAAAAGTTTACCTTCCAGGGGGCGGTTACATAGTGATAGATGAGACTGAAGCCCTAGTTTCAATAGATGTAAATAGTGGAAAGTTTAAAAAGAGTAACTCCATTGAAGAGACAGCCCTTGAGATAAACCTTAAAGCTGCAAAAGAGATAGCCAGGCAGCTCCGTTTGAGGGATATAGGAGGGATAATAGTTATAGACTTTATAGACCTTAAAAAGCCTGAAAATAAGGAGCTCCTCCTTGAGACCTTAGCAAGGGAGCTCAGTAAAGACAGGGCGAGGACGAAGATAGTGAGCATGTCTGACCTTGGACTTGTTGAGATGACCAGGAAGAGGGTTAAAAAGAGCCTGGGTAAAACCTTAACTATGACCTGCCCTTACTGTGAGGGAAGGGGAAGGGTTAAGTCCCTTGAGACTGTTGCCTTTGAGGTTGAAAGGGAAATCCTGAGAGTTTTAAAGACTAGCTTTAAGAACACTCGTACTATTAGGGTTTACGTAAACCCTATGGTCCACGATAAGCTCAAGAACGAAGAGCAGGAGGTTCTCGGTAGAATCTCAGAGCTCTACGGTATAGAGATAAAGGTTGTTCCCGTTGAACACTATCACATAGAGAAGTATCAGATATCAAGGAGTTAGCTGTGCTATATTAATGGCTGTGCTACGAATAAGCTTAGAGAGGAGTTTAATGAGGAGGTTTATTTTAGGAGTTTCTGTTCTAGTTGCCCTTACTTCCTGTGAGAGGATTCCCCAAACGGCACAGGAGCAGTACAGGAAGGGAATAGAGGCTGCTTCAAAGGAGGACTGGGGAAAGGCTAAGTTCCTCCTTGAGAAGGCCTTAAGTGGGGAGCTCTCTCCTAAGGAGCAGGAGATTGCAAAGATAGCCCTTGCAGATTCTTACTTTAACGATGGAGACTACGAAAACGCAGCCCTTAATTATGAAGAGTTTCTGGAGCTCTACCCGGCGTCACCAAGGGCTAAGGATGCCCTCTTTAGGTTGGGAGTGTGTTATTTAAACTTAACAAAAGGGCCTGAGTGGGACGTTACATTTGCAAAGAAGGCTTACAACATCTTCAGTAACTTTATTGAGCGCTACCCTTCAGACCCGAGGGTTGATAAGGCTAAGGAGTATCGGAAAATTGCAAGGAAAATACTTGCTGAGCATCAAGTTTACATAGCCGGAACCTACGACATGCTGAGGAAATTTACTGCTTCCATTCAGCGTTACCAAAAGGTAAAGAGAGAGTACTGGGACGTTGAGAGTCCCGATAGGATGGACTACCTCATTGGAAGGGCTTACTATTACACTCCTCTTCAGGCAAAAGAGGAGATTGGCAGGTTAAAGGACCACCTTAAGTCCGAAAAGGAGAGGTTAAAGTCTGACGACCCTGATGAAAGGAGGGTTGCAAAGAATAGAATAGATTTAATAGAGAAGGATATAAAGAGGTGGAAAGAGATTGCAAAGCTGAACAGGGAGAAGGGTAGAGAGATTCTCTCTCAAGTAGCTAAGAAGTATCCTAACTCTCCCTACGGGATAAAAGCCCTTGAGATACTTAACGGGAAGGAGCACCTTGAAGTAGAACCTGTGATTAACCCAATTAAGCGTTCAATTTGGTGGAAGATAAAGGAAACTATTTAGAGGAGGAGGTAAAAGGTTGGACAGTCTTGAGAAAGTAAAGCTTGCTCTAAAGACGGCCCTTGATAAGAAGGCTGAAAATCCTGTTGTTATAGACCTTAGAGGTTTAAGCTCTCTGGCAGATTTCTTCGTTATCCTTACGGCTTCCTCCGACGTTCACGGAAGGACCATTGCCGATGAGATTAGGAAGAAGTTTAAAGAGAAAGGAATTCTTCCGGTAAGCTTTGAAGGTTACGAAAACGCTAACTGGATTTTGATGGACTTTGGAGACGTAATAGTTCACATATTTAAGCCTGAGTTCAGGGAGCTCTACAACCTTGAGAGTCTTTGGCTTGATGCTCCAAAGTTGGAGGTTGCTCAACTACTGCCTGAAGAAGTAAAGGATGAAGCTTAAGGTTGTAGCCGTTGGAAAAATAGCTCCTCACTTTAAGGAAGCTCAGGAGCTTTACCTTAGGAAGGTTCGTAACTTAGAGGTTGTTGAGGTAAGGAAGGGAAGGAGTAAGGAGGAGGAGGGGGAAAGGTTACTCTCAAAGGCAAAGGGTTTTGTAGTTGCCCTTGATGAGAGGGGGAAGGAGTTAAATTCAAGGGAATTTGCTCAATTGGTCAGTGCCCATTCAAACCTATCCTTCTTGATTGGCGGTGCAGACGGCCTTTCTGAAGAAGTAAAGAGGAGGGCAAATTTCCTCCTCTCCCTTTCAAAACTGACTCTTCAGCACGACGTTGCCCGTATAGTCTTACTTGAACAGCTCTTTAGAGCTCAGGAGATAAACAGGGGAAGCCCCTACCACAGAGATTAGGGAAAGGGGGATGGGGCTTAAGGAAAGTACTGTGGTAAAATCGTAGTTGGTTCTTTGAAAGATGAATATGGAAAAGAGGTGTTTTTCAATAAGTATTAGGTTATCCTAAAATTACGATGGATAAAGCCTTGGTTTTCAATGCTTTGAAGGGTATTTGGCAAAAAGTATTTCTCCGTAAGGAACTTTAGATAATTATGAAAATCTGTCTAATTTGAAACACAAGAAAGACAACGTATAACAAAAAGTGCAGGTTGAAATGCCCTAGAAAGTGGAAGGGATTGCGACTCGTGCGGAGCTCAAAATACCACTCAACGTCAATCTCCTCGGTGGTTGAAATGCCCTAAAAAGCGGAAGGGATTGCGACTAGCGGTTCTTCCGGCATTTCAACAATTCTTTTCCAAGTTGAAATGCCCTAAAAAGTGGAAGGGATTGCAACCCCTCTTATCTCTAAGGTTTTTCCTACGCTTCTGCGTAAAGGTTGAAATGCCCTAGAAAGTGGAAGGGATTGCGACAGGGAGCGAACTCCCTTAATCCTCCCCTGCTCGTCCCTCACGGTTGAAATGCCCTAGAAAGTGGAAGGGATTGCGACAGGGAGCGAACTCCCTTAATCCTCCCCTGCTCGTCCCTCACGGTTGAAATGCCCTAGAAAGTGGAAGGGATTGCGACACTACTCTTCCATACAGTTCTTTCCACTCTCCACTTTGTTAGTTGAAATGCCCTAAAAAGTGAAAGGGATTGCGACTGTTTACTATTAGAGTTCCTTCCTGAACGCTATGACTCAGAGTTGAAATGCCCTGAAAAGTGGAAGGGATTGCAAATAGGCTATTCTCTGCTTTACTCCCCTAAAGGTTTTGGCGGTTTTTGTGATTAATCTTGGTATTGTTGGCTTTTTGTTTTCAGAATTTTGTAAAGGGGGCAAAAAGCCCCCAGGTTTTAAATCCTGTCTTTTAGAAGGAGCCAAAGCCTTTTCTTTACTTCCTCGTTTATGAACTCCGGCTTTGTTTGTATTGCTCCAACTAGAGCAGTTTTGGCAGGTGAGTTTTCAATGTCTTCCGGTTTGATTGTCTCAATTACCCTCTTAAGCATCTTCTTAGCGTTTTCAATGTTCCTTGCCATTGTTTCTAGAACCTTTTCTACGTTAACTTCCTCTCCCTCTTTCCATACGTCGTAGTCGGTTGCAAGGGCAACTGCAGAGTAGGGAATTTCTGCTTCCCTTGCTAGTTTAGCCTCAGGAATGTTCGTCATTCCGATAACGTCAACTCCCCAGCTCCTGTAGATCTTTGATTCTGCCTTTGTTGAGAATTGGGGACCTTCAATGCATATGTAAGTTCCCTCTCTGTGAACAGGAATGCCTTCAGCGATGCAGGCTTCGTAGACTACTTTATTTAGGTATGGACATGTTGGAGTGTCAAAGGGTATGTGGGCAACTATTCCGCTTCCAAAGAAGGTAGAAGGTCTATTCTTCGTTCTGTCAAAGTACTGGGTAACAATTACGAAGTCTCCAGGTTTAATTTCTTCCCTCATTGAACCTACGGCACTTACAGAAATTATGCAGTCAACTCCAAGCATCTTAAAACCGTAGATATTTGCCCTGTACGGAACTTCCGATGGTAGGTAAACGTGCCCCCTTCCGTGGCGTGGAAGGAAGTAAACTTCCTTATCTCCGAGTTTTCCGTAAATGTAGGCATCGGAGGGTTCTCCAAATGGAGTTTCAAGCCTTATTTCCTTTACCTCTTTTAAACCTTCAATGTTGTAAAGGCCACTTCCGCCAATTACTCCAATCTTCATTTTCCCTCCCTATTTGAGTTTTACAATTGTTCCCATTCCCCAAACGTTTATCACTTTGTCTCCGTCTTTGTCCGTTCCTTCCAGAATCTTGATAGTTATGTTCTTCACTCCGTCTGCTTGAAGTTGCCTCGCCTGCTCTTCAAGCATTGAGACTACTCTCATAACGGGGTCTATCGGGAGCTCCCCGTTAAACCAAGTTTTCTGTTTCTGCTGGGCAAAAGCGTAGGCAATGTTTACAATCTCGTGGGGCTCGTTTATTTCCCCAAATGATAGAACCATACCATCCTCCTTTATAAAGTTTTGATTTCAAGGATTTTAACAGAAAGGTTATTTTGATATTAGTTAAGAGACTATAGGTTAAAATTCATCCTGTTTCTTTTTAGTATTTCAATTACCTCCTCATCGCTTGTTTGTGAAAAGTCGTAGTAGAACTGGCCAACGGCACTGAACTCAACTGGAGCGTAGAGGACAACCAAATCGTCAACTAACTCTTTAAATTCACCTACCTTTTCAGCAGGTATTACTGGGACTGCAAGTATTATTCTCCTTGGTTTTTCCTTCCTTAAAGAGGCTATTGCTGCTTTAACGGTGAGTCCTGTTGCTATTCCATCGTCAACTAAGATTACGTCCCTACCCTCTTTTGGAACTCTTCCAAAGCCCGAAAGGTACTTTTTCCTTCTCCTCTCTATTTCGGCAATCTCTTCGGCTGCCTTCCTCCTTATGTATTCTTCCGTTATTCCGAGCCTTGCTGCAAATTCAGGGGTTATTGTCGGGTTAATTAGGACTGTTCCGTCTTCAGTTACAGCTCCTATTGCAAACTCCTCGTTAAAGGGAGCTCCTATCTTCCTCGGAATTACAAGGTCTATCGGTGCTCTTAACTTTTCTGCAATAGGTTCTGCTACTACGACCCCTCCCCTTGGTATTGCGACAACTACAGGGTCAATGAGTTCTCCGTCAAACCTTTTTAAAATTGCCTGAGCAAGGAGCTCCCCGGCCTCCCTTCTGTCCCTGAAAATCATCTCAACCTCTCTAAGAACTTTTTAAATATTTCCTCCCTTCCTACCACTACTATATTTTTATACCCGTAGAACCTAAAAACCAACCTTATGTACTCCGTTCCAATTTGACCGTCTAGTCCGCTGCAACAGGGGATTACTTCCTTCTCCCCTCTGCACTCTTTAGGTAGTGAATTTAAAAAGTGGAGTTTTTTCCCCTTTTTACTCTTCTTTGTTAAAGGGTCTCTCCACTGCCTTACCATGTTGGCCTTACACTCGTGGAGTTCCAGAGTTCCTTTTCCGGAGAATGAAACGTCAATTTCCTTGTCTGATAACTTCTTATTTCCTTTAAAGACTTTACACTGATTGACTCTCCTATACTTTCCTTTGAACGTAAAGGGTCCCAATTTTGATATTAAGATCTCAAGGAAATTTCCCCTCTGTTTATCGCTCCTTTTAACGAAGAACTCATTTAAGATATGGAGTAACTTTCCCGCTTTACTGTAGCTTAGTAAACCCAGTTCAAGGATATCCTTAACTGCCAAGAAAACCCTTTCTGTCTTTACCCTTTCTGAGTCTGTGGGCCTGAAGCTGTTTACTACCTCTAGAATTAGCCTGAACGCCTCAGGGTTCTCCTTTAAGAACTTTAAGAGTAGCTCAATTTCCCTACTCTCTAGTGAAGAGAGTTTCTTTCCTTTTCTGCAGCTACAGCTCAACTTCTACCTTCCTTAAGGTGATTCCAGCCCTCAGGAGGTAAACTGGAAGGAATGTTAAGAGTTCCTGCTTCCTCCTCTCCTCCACCTTCTTAACTGCACTCTTCTTTCTCCTTAAAGGGGCTTTTACTTGGCTGACGTTAACGAACCTGAAGTTTGCTAGTTGAAACTTTTCCTCAATTACTGAGCCTGAAAACTCAACCACAACTTCAATTAAACCTTCTCCTTTCTTCTCAACTTCACTTGCAACCTTTAAGAAGAGTTCTCCATCCTTAACTTCTTTACAGGCAGAAGGGTCGGTAAATATTTCCTGAAGTATCCACCTTGAGGAGAGTTCAACCATAGTTATCCTCTAGGATTTTTATTACTTTGTTTAAGTAGTCAATTGAAGAAGTAACCCAAACTTTAATTTCAATCTCCCTTTCACTTCCAGAGTTTAAAGCCCAGTCAAGCCTTTGAAATATCCTGTAGAATACGTTGTATATCACTTTCCTTGCTTCAAGGGGGTAGCTATCAAATTTCTTGAACTTTTTCTCTATTTTCTTTAACTCTTTCCACCCTTTCCTCTTCATGACCTCTTTTAGAGCTCTGTTTGTTGTTCTCTTTTGAGGAAGTGAATTAACAGTCTCTTTTAACTTCTCCTCAAAGAGGGAGAACTGCTGGGAAGGCTTAAGGGTGTAGAGGGGCGGAAAACTCCTTCTCTCCTGCTTTACCTTTACCATGTTAAAATTCTACCATTATGAACTACGAACTGTTTATTTCAAAGAAGCCAATTGACGGAAGGGATGTTAAAGAGATTAAAGGGTTCCCCGTAATTACTCCGGTTCAGGTTCACGGAGCGGAGGTAGTTTTCGTAGGGAAAAGGACGACTAAAGTCCCCCGAGCAGACGCTCTAATAACGGACAATAGGGAAATTTGGATAGGGGTTCTCACCGCCGATTGCCTCCCGATTTTCCTCATAGGTGACGGAGCCGTTGGAGTGGTCCATGCAGGATGGAGGGGAACTTTAAAAGGTATAGCTTTTAATGCCGTTTCTTACATGGAGAGGTTCACAAGAGTAAGGAAAGCAATACTTGGGGTTGGCATTTGCGATAGGTGTTACGAAGTAGGTTCTGACGTGAAGAAGCTCTTTAACAAAGAGTATGAGGCCTGTTTTAGGGATATAGGAGGAGGGAAGTACCTCTTTAATTTGAGGTTGGCTAACGAGATTCAGCTTAAGGCTGCAGGTGTTGAAGTTATTGAAGACCTTGAGATATGCCCTTACTGTCAAAACGACCTTTACTACTCTTACAGAAAGGAAAAGACGGATAAACGAACGCTTTCTGCAGTAAGGCTTCTGTAGTGGAAAGGATTTTAGCTTTAGCCCTTCATTTAAAGAAAGGTTACGGCTTTAAAAAGTTTCAGAAACTAAAAGAGAATTACGGTTCCCTTGAGGAAGCTGTAAGGGAAGGAGCTCTAAACCTTGACCTTTCTACTGCTGAAAGGGAGATTGAGGAGGCAAGTAAGAAGGGCTTTAGGATAGTAACTATAGTTGATGAGGATTATCCCCAGTCCTTTTTCATGGCTCCTCAGCCTCCCCTTGCCTTTTACCTGTGGGGAAATTTTCTCCCCTTTCCAAAAGTTGCCGTTATAGGTTCAAGGAGGTGTTCAGACTACGGAAGGAGAACTGCCTTTAGGCTCGGTAAGTTCCTGTCGGAGCGTGAAATTTCAGTTGTTAGCGGTCTTGCCCTTGGGATAGATTCGGCCGCCCACAGGGGAGCTCTTAAAGGTAAGGGTAAGACGATTGCAGTTTTGGGAAGTTCTCTTGACTGCCTCTACCCTTCTTCAAACAGGAGGCTTGCTGAGGAGATTGTTGAGAGTGGAGGAGGAATAATTTCAGAGTTTCCTCTAGGTACTAGGGCAAAGAGGGAGTTTTTCCCAAGGAGAAACAGACTTATTGCTGCCCTATCTGAAGCTGTCGTTGTGGTTGAGGCAAGGGAGAGGAGCGGAACTTTTATAACGGTAAACTACGCCCTTGAAATGGGAAAGGAGGTTTTTGCTGTTCCGGGAAACATTGATTCCCCTTTTAGCAGGGGAGCAAACAGGCTTATTGTTGAGGGAGCAACTCCCTTGGTAGATTTTGAGGAGTTCCTATCGTTCCTTCCTTTAAAAGAGGTTAAAAAGAGCGGGCCAAGTGAATTTGAGCAAATTTACTCCCTTTTAAAGGAAGCTCCTCTAACGGCAGACGAGATTGCCTACATAATTAGTGAGGATATTGGCTTTGTTTCAAGGGCCCTTTCACAATTAGAGATTTCAGGGCACGTTAAGAGAGAGGGAGCAAAGTGGGTAGCCCTTTAGAGTTTATCCTTTCTGAGGTAAAGGAGAAAGGTGGAATTACCTTTGATAGGTTTGTAGAGATTTGCCTCTACCACAAAGAGTTTGGATACTACACCTCAAAGAGGTTATCCAATCTGCCGGGAGAGGACTTCTTCACGGCCCCGGAGCTCTCCCCCCTCTTTGGGAAAGTAGTTGCTGAGTTCTTAAAGAGGAAGGTTGAAGAGCTCTCCCTTCCCCCAGTCATAGTTGAGATAGGAGGAGGTAAAGGCTTTTTAGCAAAGGATTTAATTGGGGAAATAGAGCCTGAGGAGTACTTCTTCGTTGAAAGGAGAGAGCCTCCAATCTGGCTTAAGGGGAAAGTAAAGTGGTTCAGTGAGGTAAGCCAGCTTCCCGAATTTGAAGGTGTAGTTGTTTCTAACGAGCTCTTTGATTCTTTTCCCTTTAAGAGGGTAATTAAAAAAGGAGGGGAGTTCTTTGAAATTTTCATATCAGAAAAGGGCGGAAGTCTGGTTGAAGAGTACCGCCCGTTTAGAGGTTTCCTTCCCTGCGAACCTGAGGAAAACTGCGAGTATCCCCTCTTTATAGGCTGGGAGGAGTTTTTAAAAGAGATTTCGGGAAAGCTTAAAAGGGGACTCTTTCTAACCTTTGACTACGGAGGGGAGTGTAGAGAGGTTTCCTCAAAGAGGAGTTTTAGAGCTTATAAAGATGGGAAACTCTGGGAAGATTACTTATCAGAGCCAGGAAGCGTTGATTTAACTGCTGATGTTGACTTTATGAGGCTGAAGGAGCTTTTAAAGAGAGAAGGTTTTGAAGAGATGCTCTATCAGCCCCAGAACTCCTTTTTGCTTGAAAACGGCATAGAGAAGTTCGCGACTCCTTCCCAGATTCCCCAGATTTTAACTTTACTCGTTGAAATGGGTAGACGCTTCAAGGTTTTGGGATGTTTTAAATCCTAAAAAGAAAGGTAAAAACAATTTTTAGGCCAAGAAGGGGTCAACAGTTACACATCTTAATTAAGAACTTTTTGAAAGTCTAATGTAAATAAAGGTGTGATTAAGAATTTTGATGTGTGACTAGCTGAAATTTCACTTGTTTAAATTTGAAATTACGAAAGTGCCGTTTTCGGTTATTAAGCAGTCATCCTCTATCCTCACTCCTCCAATTTCGGGAATGTAAACACCAGGCTCAACTGTTACAACGTTTCCTTCTTTTAGAATTTCTGTAGAGCGTTTTGAGAGCGTCGGGGCTTCGTGAACTTCTACTCCTATTCCGTGGCCTAAGGAGTGGGTAAAGAACTCACTGTAGCCTTTGTTTTCTAAAAACTTCCTTACTTTTAAATCAACTTCTGCACAGCTTTTTCCGGCTCTAAGCTCTTCTATCCCGAGTTTTTGAGCTTCCAAAACTGCATCGTAAATCTTCCTCGCCTCTGAGCTTACGTTTCCGATTAAGAAAGTCCTCGTTATGTCTGAAACGTAGCCGCTGTAGACTGTTCCGAAGTCAACTATAACTACGTCTCCGTCCTTTATTTCTCTGTTGCCTGTTTCCCAGTGGGGAACTGCAGAGTTCCTTCCCGAGGCGACAATCGTCGGGAAGGCCTCTCCACTTCCTCCAAACTTGAAGAAAGCATCAATGAGGGCTCTCCTAAACTCCATTTCTGTTGTTCCCGGCTTTAGTAGGTGAAGGACGCTCTTTAAGGAGAGCTCTGCAATCTGAACGGCCCTCGTTATGAGGGAAATTTCCCTATCATCCTTTACAGCCCTAAACTCATCTAGGAAACCTTCACAGTCAATAAGGTTAAAACTTTTCTCAAGCTCTTTGTAAGTCTTTGCCTTTAACCTTGATGGGTCAACGATGAGGTTTTCGGCCTTAATTCCTTTCAGGAATTCTAGTAGTTCCTCCCGGCCTTTCCAGAGGATTACTTTAAAGTCTTTAAGCTCCTTAGCCCTTTCAATGTACCTTCCATCCGTTATTAAGAAGTTCCCCTTCTGGCCAACTAGAGTAATTCCAAAAGTTGACGAAAAGCCTGATAGGTAAAACCTCTCTGCTGCGTCAAAGGTGATGTAAAAATCTCCACCTAGGCTTTCTACTTTCTCTGAAATTTTCTCTAGCTTTCCCAAGGGAAACTCCTTAAAGGATGTATTTGGTTAAATCTTCATCCTCAATTACTCTGCTAAGTTTTTCCCTTACGTATTCCCTGTCTATTACAACCTTTTGACCTTTCATCTCAGGGGCGTTGAAAGAAATCTCTTCAAGGAGCTTCTCCATTACTGTATGGAGTCTCCTTGCCCCTATGTTTTCGGCCTTTGTGTTTGCCTCTTCTGCAATCCTTGCGATTTCCTCTATTCCATCGGGAGTAAACTCTATCTCAACTCCTTCGGTTTCAAGGAGGGCTTTGTACTGCTTTGTTAAAGCGTTCTTAGGCTCTGTAAGTATCCTTACAAAGTCCTCTTTAGTTAAAGGTTTAAGTTCAACCCTTATTGGGAATCTACCTTGGAGCTCTGGAAGTAAGTCTGAGGGTTTTGCTATGTGGAAGGCCCCTGCGGCTATAAAGAGGATGTGGTCGGTTCTTACAAGTCCGTACTTTGTTGAAACTTTACTTCCCTCAACTATTGGAAGGAGGTCTCTCTGAACACCTTCCCTTGAAACGTCCGGTCCCCTTCCTCTGCTCCTTGCAGCTACCTTGTCAATCTCGTCAATAAAGACTATTCCCTGATTTTCAACCCTATCAATTGCTTCCCTTATTACTTCATCCATATCTATAAGCTTTTGAGCTTCCTCTTGAGTCAAGTACTTCAGGGCTTCTTTAACTTTCATCTTCCTTGGCTTTTTAGGTTTTGGAAGAATTGATGAGAGCATCTCCTGAATGTTCTCAACTCCCGGCCCAAGGCCTATTACGTTTATACCCGGCTTTTCAACGGTTACGGCTATCTCAACTATTTCATCGTCAAGCTTTCCCTCTTTTAGAAGTTTCTTAATTCTGTTCCTTTCGTCTTTTACTCTGGAGAGCTCCCTTTCAGTACTAGGTTCGGCCTTTGGAGAGGGGAGGAAAACGTCAAATAGGTTTTGGATTGACTGCTGGGGAGTTTGTGGTTCAGGAACCATGATCTCTGCTAGTCTATCGTAAGCTAGTTCTCTAGCCCTCTCCTCAACTTCCTTTATCTTTTCCTCTTTAACCATATTTACTGCTATCTCTACAAGGTCCCTTATTATTGATTCAACGTCCCTTCCGACGTACCCGACCTCTGTAAACTTCGTTGCCTCTACTTTTATGAAGGGAGCTCTAACTAACTTTGCAAGCCTTCTTGCTATTTCAGTCTTTCCTACTCCAGTAGGTCCAATCATTATTATGTTCTTTGGAGCGACTTCATCCCTCATATCCTCTGGGAGCCTCTGTCTCCTCCACCTGTTCCTGAGGGCAACTGCAACTGCCTTTTTAGCCTCTTTTTGGCCGACTATGTATTTATCAAGTTCGGCAACTATCTCTTTAGGTGTAAGGAATTTCTCCTCCTTACGTTCTTCCGGCTGTGAACTTCCGAAGAGTTTTTTAAACATCCAACCTCCTACTCAAGGACTTCAACAGTTATGTTTGTGTTTGTGTAGATGCAGATTGTTCCGGCAATCTCTAGGGCTTTCCTTGCTATTTCCTCTGCCGGTAGTTGGGTGTTCTCGTAGAGAGCTCTAGCTGCTGCTTGGGCGTAAGCTCCGCCTGAACCTATTGCCATAACCGGAATGTCTGGCTCTATCACGTCTCCGTTTCCGGAAATTAAGAGAATCTTTGTCTTATCTGCAACTAAGAGCATAGCTTCAAGGCGCCTTAAAACCCTGTCTGTTCTCCAGTCTTTTGCAAGCTCAACTGCCGACTTTAAGAGGTTTCCTCCAAAGGTCTGGAGTTTGTCCTCAAACCTCTCTAAGAGGGCAAAGGCGTCTGCAACAGAGCCTGCAAAACCGGCTAAAACCCTTCCTCCGTATATCTTTCTAACTTTTCTCGCTCCGTTTTTAAAAACGGTATTTCCCAAAGTTACCTGTCCATCTCCAGCCATTGCAACTTTGCCGTTCCTCAAAACGGCACATATGGTAGTTCCGTGGAAATCCATTATTCCTCCATAACTGCTTGAGCTCTTCTTAGCCTTGCTCCAATGAATTGACCGAGAACTGCTACAAGGATTAATAGCGGAGCAAACTTCCACTCAATTCCAAGTCCTATTCTCATTGCAATAATAAAGGGTATTGGGAAGTGAACGTATAAAAACCATAAAGGTGAAAACTTCCTTACACCTTCCCTTAACCAGCCAAAAGGGATGTTCATTAAAAGAGTTACTAAAATAACGAACAAGAGTTTCTCCATAAAGGACCTCCTGGAGGGGGTTGATAAATAATTTAGTGATTCCTAACTGAAGGTGCAAAAGGGAAAAATCTGATGATGCGATTTTTAGTATCAATTTAAGTAACCATATAAACCATATAAACTTATTCACCTTCTAAGGAATATTTCCAAAAATAATGGTGGATCTTAAAAAATACTCCTTCCTATTTGAAAAATTAGGTTTATTTTGGTAAAGTATTAAGCGCATTGTAAAATATAATGACGAAACAGGGGATATTTATATGTCAAAGGATCTAAAGGTAATAACTTTAGCAGCTTTGTTACATGACCTGGGAAAGGTAAAGCAGAGAATAGAAAGATATAGACCTCATTATGAACATTCTGCTGATCTTGTCAAAAGTAAATCTTTTTCTGGATTCTTGGGAAAAGCTTTTGGTTTAGGAAATAAAGAAATCAATAAAATTGCTGATTTGGTAAAAAGACACCATGAAAATATTTCTTCAGTCTGGGAAAAAAAAGATTACGATTTAATGATTCTCAAAAAAGCGGATGCTCTTAGTTCTGGACTTGATAGAGAATATTTTGAAAATTATGAAGAAAAAGCTGGAAATATTTTAGATCCTATTGTTTCCGTATTTTCTGAAATCAGCTACGAATCTAAAGTTTTAACTCCTGAAGACTTAAATTTTCTGCTTAGATATAAAGTTAAAGCTTTGTCCCCAGAGTCAGCATATCCAAAACCCAAAGAAGAAGTTGAGGTAAAAGCTGAGGATTACAGAGAAATCTGGGATAAGTTTGTTGAGGAGTGTAAAAAAATTCCCCCTTTAGAAAAATCTTCCTTCAACCAAAACCTTGATGCTTTAAAGAGCTTAATAACTAAATATTTTTGGTCTGTTCCCTCGTATACCTATCATCATAGAAAACTACCTATACCAGACGTTCCATTAACCGACCACCTATCCACAACTGCAGCGATAGCCACTGCTTTAAAAATCTATCATACAGAAAAAGGAGATGAAAGCGTATTTGAACAAGTAGAAGAAGAAAAGTTCATACTATTAAGCTGTGACTTCTCTGGTATCCAATCTTTCATATTTCAGGAGGTTAAGGATACCCAAAAGTTTGGAGCAAAAATTTTAAGAGCGAGGTCTCTTGGAGTTTCTCTCGCAATTGAAAATGTAATAATTGAAATCGTCTCTGCATTCAAAGGAAACAGTTCACTGGTTCTATTTAATGCTGGCGGTAAAGCCTGGCTTTTACTTCCTAACTTGAGTAATTCTGATGAGCTATTAAAAAAACTGAGAGAAAGGATAAGTAGAAAGCTCCTAAAAAACTTTTACGGTGAAATAAAGATAAAGTTTGCCTACATAAAACTAAAAGAACAGGAGTTACAAAAATGCTGTGTCCAATAAAAATTTCTCTGCCGAACCGACCTATAACGAATAACCGCTTTGTTATGTTTTCTATCCCAAACTCATCGCCAGAAACATATTGACTATCGCAACCTTAAACACCAACTCCTTCCTAATGTTCTCAAA
>Ga0256836_1000297_pt1 | contig 28553 bp, 24 predicted proteins | sample 4561380metaG_FD_185974 | JGI IMG/M metagenome (GOLD analysis project Ga0256836, IMG submission 185974) | Hydrothermal vent microbial communities from Guaymas Basin, Mexico - 4561-380 | ecosystem: Environmental > Aquatic > Marine > Hydrothermal vents | place: Mexico: Guaymas Basin | collected...
TATAAGAGTTTTAAGTCATGTTAGTATCAAATTTGCACCTATATTTATCTTCTTTGCTATCTTAGGACAAATTGTTGGTTCAAAACTATATTTTCTTAGACAAAAATTAAGTTAAATTCATTGCTTGTACTTGACAAAATTTAAAAGAAAAATATAATAACTAATGACAAGTTTTGCGGGAGTGGCGGAACTGGCAGACGCGCCGTCTTGAGGGGGCGGTGCCCGTTAAGGGCGTGCGGGTTCGAATCCCGCCTCCCGCACCATTTAAAACCATAGAAAATCCCTCCTAACAATCTTCTCAAAAGAGGTCTTTAATTATGAAGCCTTTAATAATTGAAGGAAAAGTTCCTATTTATATCTATGCAAAAGATTTAGAACCTGAAGTTTTAAACCAAATAGAAAGAATAAAAGATTTACCTTTCTTTAGAGATAAAATTGTTATTATGCCAGATTGCCATGCCGGAAAAGGCTGTGTAATTGGATTTACAGGATATTTTAATGAAGTTGTTATTCCAAACATTGTTGGAGTAGATATTGGATGTGGAGTTTATACGTATCCTTTAAACTTAAAAGTTAATCCGGAAAATCCCCAAGAAGACATAAATTTTAAGGAGCTAGATAAGTTTATAAAAAAGAAAATTCCCTTAGGTCTTACAAGTAGAAATCTATCAGATGCAAAAAACTTACCTTTATCTAAAAAGGACAAAGAGCTTCTAAAAGAACTCCGGCAAGTTTTGATAAATACCTATAAAATTCCAGATTTACAAGATCCAATTTTACAGGTAGGAACTTTAGGAAGTGGTAACCATTTTATTGAACTTGATATAGATAAAGATGGCAGGGTATATGTAACTGTTCACTCGGGATCAAGAAATCTGGGTCTTAAAGTATGTAATTATTTTCAAAGAAAAGCATGGGAATATGTTTCAAGTAGAGGAGAAAAATTACCAAAAGATTTAGCTTATTTACCCTTAAATAAAGGAGGAAAAGATTACTTAAAAGCTATGGGATTAGCTCAAAAGTATGCAGATTTAAATAGAAGAATGATTTTAAAGCTTATAGTTGAAAATTATTTTGAGGAGTTCTTTGATGAAAATAAAATAATAAAAAGCGTCCATAACTATATAGATCTAGATAGAGACGAATGCGTAAGAAAAGGTGCAATTTCCGCTTATAAAGGAGAAAAACTTGTTATTCCCTTTAATATGAAAGACGGTCTTATATTAGCTGAAGGTCTTGGGAATAAAGAATTAAATATGTCCGCTCCTCATGGAGCAGGTAGAAAAGTTAGCAGAAAAAAAGCAAAAGAAATGTTTAACGTAAATGACTTTAAGAAAGTTATGAAAGAAGCTGGGGTATATTCCTCTACTGTAAATAAAAAGACTCTAGATGAAGCTCCTTTTGCCTATAAAGATCCAAATCAAATTTTAGAATTTTTACCAAAAACTGCAAAAATCTTAAAATGGCTAAAACCTATTTATAATATTAAAGGTGAATAAAAATAGAGGGGCAAAACGCCCCCTGATATTATTTCTGATTTTGAGCGTATTTGTCTCCGTATTTTGCCAAGAACTTTTCAAGTCTTCCTTTAGTTGTAACTCTTGCTCTTGTAACTTCACCTTTATAAAATGGATGACATTTGTTACAAACTTCTACCCTTATTTCTGGAAATTTTGTGCTTCTAGTTACCCAAGTATTTCCACATGCACAAACAACACGAGTTAATTTATATTCTGGATGAATTCCTTTTTTCATTTTTTCCTCCTTTTATCTTTCTCAATTTTTGAATGAATAATTATAAATCATTTGTAAGTTCTTTCATCAAATCTTTTACCGATACAATTTCATTTACTTTGTATACATTAGAACCGCAAAATACAAGCCCGTTTTCTACATCTCCAGATACACTTTTTAAAAGGACATCTGCAATGCAATAAATGGAATCTTCCCCAGGACAAGTTTTTAAACAGTTAAAAGGACACTTATGAGGGATTTTTTCTTCTTTTAAAAGACGCTCTACAAAAGGATTTTTTAAAGCTCTTGCCGGCATACCAACTGGAGATTTTATTATAAGAACATCTTCTTTTTTTGCTTTTAAATACATTTTTTTAAAGTTCTCGTGGGCATCACACTCATAAGTAGCTACAAAACGTGTTCCAAGCTGGACTCCTTTGGCACCCAAAGATAACGCTTTTTTTACATCCTTTGAATCAAAAATTCCACCTGCTAAAATTACAGGAATTTTTACAGCTTCTATAATATCCGGAGCTATTTTCCAAATAGGTTCCAAAGTTCCTAAGTGTCCTCCAGCATCCCCACTTTCAACAATAATTATATCTGCTCCAAGACGCTCGGAAAGACGAGCTGCCTTTACACTTGAAACAATAACTGCAAGAGGTTGATCTAGCTTTTTGCAAATTTTAAAAACATCCTTTGAAAAACCAGCCCCTTGAATAATAAGATCAGCTCCCGCATCGATAGCTGTCATTAAAAGTTCATAAAAATGAGTTAAAGCAAACATTATGTTTACTGCTATTATTCCATTTGGCGCCTTTTCCTTTGCCTTTTTAATTTCTCTTGCAAGTTCATGGGCATAAAGATAAGGTTTAAGACCAAGTTTTTCTACTTCTATCCCTTTACAAGTATAAGTAAGCTCTTTATTTCTATTTTTTTCATGAAGTAAAACCGCAGAAATCGTTCCAATTCCACCTTCATTTGCCACAGCTGAAGCTAATTTATGTAAAGAAACTTTTGCTCCCATTCCACCTTGAATAATTGGTTTGTCTAAAAATTTTTCTCCTATTTTTATAGGCATTTTTACTCCTTTAAATTTTCTTTAAATTCCCTTTATTGCAATATACTTACAAAGATCTAAAAGACGGTTAGAATATCCCCATTCATTATCATACCAAGCTACAATTTTTACTAAATTTCCTAAAGAATCTGTAGAAAGAGCATCTATAATAGCTGAACTTGGATTTCCATTAAAGTCACGAGATACTAAAGGCTCTTCGGTATATTCTAATATTCCTTTTAAAGCTCCTTCTGCAGCCTCCTTTAAAACTGCATTTATTTCTTCTTTTGTAGCTTCCTTTTCTAAAATGCAGTTAAAATCTATTAAAGATACATTTGGAGTTGGAACTCTAAAAGCTATTCCATTAAATTTCCCTGCAAGTTCTGGTATTACAAGTCCTACGGCTTTTGCAGCTCCCGTTGTAGTAGGAATAATATTTTCAGCTGCAGCTCTTGCTCTTCTTAAATCTTTATGAGGTAAATCTAATATCCTCTGATCGTTTGTATATGAATGAACTGTAGATAAAAAACCTTTAACAATTCCAAATTTTTCTAAAAGAACTTTTGCAATTGGAGCAAGACAGTTTGTAGTACAAGAAGCATTAGAAATAATATTATGTTCATTTGGATTATATTTTTCTTCATTCACACCCATAACGATTGTAATATCAGGATTTTTTGCTGGAGCTGAAATAATTACTTTTTTTGCTCCGGCCTTTAAGTGTTTTGCAGCTTTTTCCCTTTCTCTAAATACTCCTGTAGATTCTATAACAATATCTACATCTAAATCCTTCCAAGGTAATTTTTCTGGATCTCTTTCACAAAAAACTTTTATTTCTTTTCCATTTATAATAATTGCATCTTCTTTTGCTTTTATATCAAAAGGTAAAGTACCATGAACACTATCATATTTTAAAAGATGAGCTAAAGTTTTTGGATCTGTTAAATCATTTATAGCCACAATTTCTATATTATCTTCAAAATTTGCAACTTTTTCATAAATTGGTCTTAAAGGAAATAAACTTTGATGTTGATTATGCTTATGAGCTCTTTCTAAGGTTTTTCTTATAGTATCAAAAAGCAAAGCTCTATGAAAACATCTACCAATTCTTCCATATCCATTTATAGCTACTTTAAGTGCCATTTTAAATACCTCCTTGAAAAGAATTTTCCGCTTAAAGTATATCAAAACTTGACGCTTATAAAGTTTTTATTTAAATTGATTTTTGAAAAAATAACTTAATAATACTCTTTTAGTAATTTATGTTTTAAAAAGGAGAATAAAATGGATAGAATAGTAGTTTTATGTGATAAAGAAACAAACTTTCCTTATATGCATAAAGATTTTGGCTTTAGTGTATATATAAAATATAAAGGATATGAAATATTATTTGATACTGGCTCAAAACCCGGTATTTTAGAGTGGAATAGCGAAGTTTGCGAAGTAAATCTTAAAAATATAGATTATGTTTTTATTTCTCATAATCATTGGGATCATATAGGTGGGAGTATTTATTTTATAGATAAAAATATAAAAACTAATTTAATTATCTGCGAAAACACAGATATTTATAGAGATCTAAGAAGAAAATCTATAGTATATTCTAGCTACTTTTTAAAAACCCTTCCAAATTTTGAAGAAGTCAAAAAAACTTTTAATATTTATTACTCCTCAAAAGAAGAAAACAAGAAAAAAATTGAAAAAGATATACCTTTTTTAAATATTTTAGGACCTTATAATATTCCTTTTAACTACCCAACAAAAGAACAAGCCATCTTACTTAATACCCATCTTGGCTTAATTTTACTTGTAGGTTGTAGCCATTTTGGAATTGAAAATCTTGTAAAAAAAGTTGTTGAGACTTATAAAAAAGATATTTACTATCTTCTTGGAGGATTTCACTTATATCAAACTTCTATAAAAGAAGTAGAGAAAATTGCAAATATTTTAAAAGAATACGTAGAGTTTATTTCTCCTACCCATTGTACTGGGGAAGAAGCTGAAAAAGTTTTTGAGGAAATATTTAAAGATAGATTCATAAAATCTAAGGTTGGCTTAGAAATAGCTCTATGAAAATTTATTTTCTGTTTTTACTTTCTTTAATAGGACCTATAATTTCATATTTTACTTTGCAAACGCAGAGTAACTACTCAAAATATACTGCCATTTTATATGGTATTTTTTCTTTGCTTTTAGATCTTTTAAGTCTTTTTATCTTTGCTTTTGTTTTAAAGATACTTAAAGTGAAAAATCCTTTAAAAATATCCTTAAAAGCTTATGCTATTATGTGGATTTTTGATATTTTTGACTTAAAGCAAAATCTTAGATTTTTAAGTAATATTGGATTTTTCCTTTCTTGTATTTATCTATTTAATATTTTGAAAGTGAAAATTAATTTAAAAATTTATTTAATCATCTTATGGATAAGTTTATACATATTAGATGCCCTAATTTGCGAGCTTATTGCCTCTTCCCCAATTATCAAAGCTATTTTAAATGGAATTAAAATATAAACAAACAAATTTTAGTTTAAAGAAATTTAAATAAAAACAAAAAGAGGTAAAAAGCCATGGAAGAAAAGATTTTTAATAAACTTAAAAATATAAAATCAAAATTTGAAGAGCTTGAAGAAAAACTTGGAGATCCAGAAGTAATTTCAAATTCTACTAAATATAGAGAAATTACAAAGGAGCATGCAGAACTTAAACCCATTTATGATAAGTTCTGTGAATATGAAAAAGCAATGGAAAATTATGAAGAGTGCAAATATATTCTAGAAAATGAGCAAGATGAAGAACTTAGAGAAATGGCAAAAGAAGAAAAAAAAGAGCTGGAAAAAAAGCTTGAAAGTTTAGAACAAGAATTAAAAATCATGCTTCTTCCAAAAGATCCAAATGATGAAAAAAATGTTATTATGGAAATTAGAGCCGGAACTGGAGGTGAGGAAGCGGCTTTATTTGCAGCAGATCTATTTAGAATGTACACAAGGTATGCAGAAAAAAAAGGATGGAAAGTTGAAGTTTTATCTGCAAATGAAACCGGACTTGGTGGTTTTAAAGAAGTCATATTTTTGATTTCGGGAAAAGGAGCTTACTCTCGTCTTAAATTTGAAAGTGGAGTTCATAGAGTACAAAGAGTTCCTGTTACAGAATCTTCTGGGAGAATTCATACCTCGGCAGCTACCGTAGCTGTTTTACCAGAGGCTGAAGAAGTAGATGTTGAAATAAAAGAAGAAGATTTAGTTATTGAAACTTTCCGTTCTTCTGGTGCTGGAGGGCAACACGTAAATACAACCGACTCTGCAGTTAGAATTACTCATAAACCTACCGGAATAGTAGTTTCTTGCCAAAGTGAACGTTCCCAAATTCAAAATAGAATAAAGGCTATGAAAATTTTAAGAGCCCGTCTTAAAGATTATTATGAACGTCAAAAGAAACAAGAGATTGATAGCATGAGAAAATCTTTAGTTGGAAGTGGAGATAGAAGCGAAAAAATAAGAACTTATAATTTTCCTCAAGGAAGAGTAACGGATCACAGAATTAATTTAACTGTATATAATCTCCAAGAAGTTTTAGATGGAGAACTTGACGAAATTATAGATGCTCTTGCTTTAGCTGAGCAAACAAGAAAACTTGAAGAGCTTCAAGTTTAATAAAAAGGGGCACTTTTGTGCCCCTTAAATTGTTTTCTATTTTGCAATATCACAAGCTCTTTTTTCTCTTATAACAGTAACCTTAATTTGACCTGGGAACTTTACTTCTTCCTCTATTTTCCGAGCTATCTCATGAGCTAGAAGCTCAGCTTCCTCATCTAAAATTTTATCCGGTTCCACCATTATTCTTATTTCTCTACCAGCTTGAATAGCATAAGCTTTTTGAACGCCAGGAAAGCTTTCTGCAATACTTTCTAATTTTTGAAGACGTTTAATATACACATCTATACTTTCTCTTCTAGCTCCAGGACGAGCTGCAGAAAGAGCATCTGCAACTTGAACAATAATAGATTCTATGGATTTATGAGGTCTTTCATCATGATGCGCCGCAACCATATCACATATTTCTTCGCTTTCTCCATATTTTTTAAGAATTTCTGCTCCTATTAAAGCGTGAGAACCTCCTTCCTCATGATCTATAGCTTTTCCTATATCATGTAAAAATGCAGCTCTTTTACACTTTTCAACATCAAGACCAAGTTCACTTGCAAGAAGCTCTGCGATATAAGCAACTTCTTTAGAGTGCTCCAAGATATTTTGTCCATAGGAAGTTCTAAATTTAAGTTTTCCTATAAGCTTTTTTATTTCTGGATGAAGATCTAATATACCTACTTCAAAGCAAGTTTGCTCACCGGTATTTATAATATCCTCTTCAACTTCTTTTTTAACTTTTTCAACTACCTCCTCAATTCTTGCAGGGTGAATTCTTCCGTCCGCAATAAGACGCTCCAGAGCAATTCTAGCAATTTCCCTTCTTACAGGATCAAAACAAGAAATAGCAACTGCTTCTGGAGTATCATCTATAATTAAATCTACCCCAGTAGCCATTTCAAAAGCTCGAATATTTCTTCCTTCTCTTCCAATAATTCTTCCTTTCATTTCATTATTTGGAAGATCTACAACAGAAATAGTAGAATCTAAAACATAACTTGTAGCGAGCCTTTGAATAGTTGTTGCAAGAATTTTTTGAGCTTGCTTTTCTGCTTCTTTTTCAAGATCCTCAAGTTGTTTTTTAAATCTTTTTGCAAGCTCTTGACGATATTCTTCTTCTACTTTTTTAATAAGTTCATTTTTTGCTTCTTCCTTAGTCATATTTGCAATTTTTTCTAAAAGTTTTTCTTCTTCAGCCTTCATTTCTTCAAGCTTTTTAAATTCTTCTTCTAATGTTTTTTCTTTCTCTTTTAAAGCCTCTTCCCTTTCTTCAATATCCTTTAAAAGCTTTTGAATTTCCTTTTCTTTTGATAAAAGACTCTCTTCCTTTCTAGCAAGTTCCTTTTCAAGCTCTAAAAGTTCTTTTTTCTTTTCCTGATATTCTAAAGAAAGTTTCTCTTTTTCCTTTAAAAGCTCTTCTTTTGCTTTAAGTTTAAGTTCTTTTTCCAAACTTTTTAGTTTTTCTTGAAGTTCTCTTTCTAAACGTTTTTTTTCTTCCTTAAATTTCTTTTTTTCTTCTAAAATCTCTTTTTCTTTTTCTTTCACCTTACTTGAACTTACGGCAACTCCAACGCCTACGCCAACAGCGAAAGTAATAGAACCTTTTAATATATCTTTTATTGACATTTTTTTCCTCCTTCACAAAAATTAAGTCTACGTTTTTATCAAAAGAGTCATGAGGAAGCTCATTTACAAAATTTTCTTTTAGAGCTAATCCTACTTTAAACATAAAATCTTTTAAAAACTTATCATAATACCCTTTTCCAAAACCTAATCTATAGCCCTTTTTATCAAATACAAGACCTGGAACAATTACTATATCCGGAATAAGCATTTTAGCAAAGTTTTTGGAAGGCTCAAAAATCTTAAACTTACCACGTTTTAGATGTTTTAAATTTTTTACCTTTATAGGTAATAAAAGAGATTTTAAAGTTCTAGGGAAAAATCTCTGCTTTCTTTTAAAATAGTAAAAAAGAGGCTTTACATTTATTTCCCCGCTCAAGGGATAATAAAGCATAATAGATTTAAATTTAAAAGGTTTTAAAGTTTTATATATTTTATGACATATATCTAAGGAAGCTTTAAAAAGTTCTTTCTTATTCAATGATTTTCTTATTTTTTTATATCTTTCTCTTAAAACTTCTTTTTTTTTATTAATATTGCTACACATTTTTCTCCTCTAAAGTCTATTAAAATATCTTTTTTCCGACAAAAATAACAAATAAAATTCCTACTGTATTTCCAATAAGAAGCAAAATAGTTTCCAAAATAGCTAAAACTACTCCTATACTTCCAAAATAAGCAACTAAAGTTGGAATGTTTCTTCTAAATAATGCAAAGCTTTTGTTAAAGTAATCACATACTAAGCTTCCAAGTCCAGCTTCATAATAATTTAACATTCCTTTATTTAATAAGGATACTACTATTGCTATACCTACCTGAAGACCAGCTGTTGCAGATATAAAAGCTAAGCTTATTTCAGGAGGTAAATTAAAAATTTTCGAAATAGGTTTAAAAATAGGATTTAAAAAATCAAGAAAATGAAGATTTATAAGAATGCTTACAAGAAGAACCATAAGTAGCAAAGTTTTGGCAAGTTTAAAAAAATCTAAAGTAGCTTTTTTAAAACTTTCAAGAAGGCTCTTTTCTTTCTCTTCATACTTTATAGGAAGTTTTATTTTTACTTTTAAACTTTTATAAATAAAAAAAGTTATTAAACCTAAAAATATATCTTGAACAAACTTTCCAAAAGCAAAGTAAATTCCTGCCTTTCCTAATACAAAACTTAAAGGTAAAATGTATATAATATATCCATTTATAACAATAGCATAAAAGCATATTAAATAAAGCTTTATAAACTCTTTTTCTTCAAGACAAGGCTTTATAAGCTGTAAAACCCTAAACCCTAGATGAGGATTTATAAAATGTAAGAAAAATAAAATACCAAGATCCGAACGAATATATCTTTTCAAATAAAAAATGACACTTTTTCGCAAAATAACTTCTGATAAAATAAAGCCTAAATAAACTATAGGAAGCAAAGTGAAAACAATTTTTAAAGGTTCTAAAACTTTTATAAAAAATTCTTGCATAAAAACTCCTTTCCCAAAGGTGAAGTAAATTGAGAAAAATAATTATATTTCTTTTTTTTATTAGTTTAGCTTTTGGAGAGAATTTAAACGCAACGTTAAAAGGAAGTTGCCAAACACAAATACTGAAAGGAGTTATAGATTTAGTTAATGGTATTATAAAAGTAAGAAATGAAGTTTCAAAAAATTTAACTTTGACATATCTTTTAGGATATTATCCTTATATAGAAAATATAACTTTCTCAAATTTAAATTGTTCTATAAATGAAGGATACGAAAGCTTTTTAAAAATTTCTCTTTATGAAAAATATAAAGTGACTTCCCCAGATATAAAAATAAGTAAAAGAAAACACCGGCTTTTTTATAGAATATCTGTTTATAAATTTCTGGACGCCATTGCAGACAGCATTTTTCAAAATTATGGTCAGTATATAACTAACTTAAATATTACTTTATACATATATGATGGAAAACAAAATAAATATATTCCCGGATGTATTTTAAGTGCAAGTTATGATAACTATTTAAGTGGTTCTTACAATATAATATGCAAAGATAATGTATTTTTATTTTGCGTAAAAGAATACAAAGATATAGAGAAAAAAAATCTAAAACAAAGACAAAACTCTAAGGAGGATAAAAATGTATAAAGTTTTAATAACCGAACCTATAGCTCAAGCTGGGATAGATATATTAAACGAACAACCAGATATTGAAGTTCATTATGATCCGGAGCTTTTTAGAAATTATGAAAAAATACTAGAAATTATTCCAGAATATGATGCTATTATTACAAGAAGTGGAACTCCGGTAGGAAAAGAACTTCTAGATAGAGCTAAAAAATTAAAAGTTGTAGGAAGAGCTGGAACTGGAGTAGATAATATAGATATAGAGGAATGCAGCAAACGCGGAATCTTAGTAGTAAACGCAGCTGGGGGAAATGCAATAGCGGCAACTGAACTTACTATGGGCATGATGCTTGCAACTATTAGAAAAATCCCTCAAGCTCATAAAAGTGTAAAGGAAGAAAGAAAATGGGAAAGAAAAAAGTTTATGGGAATTGAGCTAGCTGGAAAAACTTTGGGAATAATTGGATTTGGAAGAATAGGATCTCGAGTAGGAGTTAGAGCAAAAGCTTTTGAGATGAACGTAATTACTTACGATCCCTATATTCCGCGTGAAAAGGCTGAAAAACTTGGAGTGGAGTATATAGAAAACTTAGAAGAGCTTCTAAAACGAGCCGATATTATAACTGTTCATACACCTTTAACTGAAGAAACCAAAGGAATGATCGGAGAAAAAGAAATTTCTATGATGAAAGATGGTGTAATTATCTTAAATATTGCAAGAGGTGGAATTATAGATGAAGAAGCTTTAGCAAAAGCTTTAAAAAGTGGAAAAGTAAGAGCTGCAGCTGTAGATGTATATTCAAAGGAGCCTCCTTTTAACCCAGATAACCCTCTTTTAGATGCGCCTAATATTGTTTTAACTCCCCATATAGGAGCAAATACCTATGAATCTCAAACTAATGTAGCAGTTATTGTTGCAAAACAAGTAATTGCTGCTTTAAGAGGAGAACCAGTAGAATTTGCTGTAAATGCTCCTGTAGAAGATTTATCCGTTTTAAAATCCTATGCTCCTTATGTAAAACTTGCAGAGGCTCTTGGGAAGTTTTTAATTCAAATTCAACCCGGAGAGGAATATATTTTAAAACTTAAAGGGAATTTTGAAGGTGCCGAAGAGCTTATTGAAACAGCATTTTTAAAAGGTCTTTTAGAAAAAACTTTAGACATTCCTGTAAGTATTGTAAACTCAAAATACCTAGCAAAAGAAAGGGGAATAAAAGTGAAAATTGAAAAAGAAAATCCTGATCCAACTTACGGAAAAGTAATAGAGGCAATATCTATTGCTGGAAATCAAAAATTTTCTATAGCTGGAACTGTTATAGAAAATAAATATCCAAAAATTATTCAAATTGGTCAATTTAAATTTGATTTAGAACCAAAAGGCAAATTCTTAATTTTTAGAAATTTAGATGTACCTGGAGTAATTGGAAAAATAGGAACTATTTTAGGAAAACACAACATAAATATTGCAGGTTTCCAACTTGGAAGAGTAGGAAAAGGCAAAGAAGCTAAAGCTGTTTTAATTGTAGATGATGATATAGATGAAAAGGTTTTAGAAGAGTTAAAAAGCTTAAATGAAATTACATTTGTGAAATTTGTAAAAATTTAAAAGAAGGTAAAAAAATGATAAAGATAAATTACCTAGAAGATGAATTAATTTTAGACTTTCTAAATCCTCTTTTAGCTTTCAAAGCCCTGGCTCCCCTGGGAGCCTTTTTTCTCTTTGAAAGTGTAGAAAAAAGTGCTCATTTTGGCAGATACTCCATTATTGGTTTAAATTCCTTAATTTCTATTGAAATGAAAAATAATTTTGGAAAGAAAGTATCTTTTTCAGACTATGAATTTTTCACTTACAAAGATCCAATAGAATATCTAAAAGAAGAATATAAAAAAATAAAGCTTTCCAAAGAAAATCCGTTTGCAGCATTTTACGGATATTTTGCTTATGAAAATATTTACTATTTTGAACCAAAAACAAAAGTAAATAAAAATAAAAAGGATACCATAAAACTTCCAGATATTATTTTAACCTTTCCAGAGGCTATTATCCTTTTTGATAATTTAAAACAAAAAGTAAAAATTTTTGTATTTTATAAGGAAAATGAAGATAAAAAAGCTATCTATCTTTTAAAAGAGATAAGAAAAGCTCTTTTGGAAGATAAAGTAAGTTTAGCTCCTTTAAAAGATAAAGATTTTAAAAAAGAGGATATTTTAAATGAATTTAAAGTAAATATTTCAGATGAAGAATACAAAGATATAGTTAAAAAAGCTAAAAATTACATAAAAGAAGGAGATATTATTCAAGTAGTTCTTTCAAGGAAATTTTATAAAGAATTTTTCGCATCTTCCTTTGATTTATATAGAGCTTTAAGATTTACAAATCCTTCTCCTTATATGTATTATATTAATTATAAAAATTTTCAAATTGTAGGAGCCTCTCCTGAAGTTTTAGTTAAAAAAAAGGAAAATGAAGTTATTATTCGACCTATAGCTGGAACTAGAAGAAGAGGAAAAACCCTAAAAGAGGATAAAGCTTTGGAAAAAGAGCTTCTTAATGACGAAAAAGAGATTGCCGAGCACATTATGCTTGTAGATCTAGCACGAAATGACCTTGGAAGAATTGCAAAACCAGGGTCCGTAAAGGTAAATGAACTTATGGTAATAGAAAAATATTCTCATGTTATGCATATAGTTTCAAATGTTATAGCTACACCGAAAAAGAATATTACACATTTTGACATATTTAAAGCTGCTTTTCCAGCAGGAACCGTAACTGGAGCCCCAAAGGTAAGAGCTATGCAAATTATAGATGAGCTTGAACCAGATTATCGCTCGGTGTATGCTGGAGCTGTAGGTTATTTTAATTTCCAAAATGATTTTGATACTGCAATTGCTATAAGAACAGCTCTTATAAAAAATAATCAAGTTTTTGTTCAAACCGGAGCTGGAATAGTAGCAGATTCTATTCCTGAACTTGAGGTAAAAGAAACTCAAAATAAAGCTATGGCTCTTTTAAAAGCTATAAAACTTATTGAAAATTAAATTTGGGGCGGGAGGAGAAAAATGCTTTATGAAATCTCTTTAAATACTGCTTCTAAAAACTGCTACAGAGATATTACTGGAAATGTAGAATCCATCATTCATAGTTCAGGTATAAAAGATGGAATTTGTTTAGTTTTTGTTCCCCACACTACAGCTGCCGTAACGGTAAATGAAGGTTATGATGAAAGTGTTATGGAAGATCTTTTAAATTATCTTTCTTATTTAATTCCCAAGCATCCAAAACATGTAATTTTTAAACATGAAGAAGGAAATTCAGATGCTCACATAAAAGCAGCTCTAATAGGAAATAGTTTAGCTTTACCAATTTCCGAAGGAAAATTGATTTTAGGAAAGTGGCAAAGAGTTATGTTTTTAGAATTTGATGGTCCAAGAAATAGAAAAGTAATAGTAAAGGTTCTTGGAAAGTGAAAAAAATAAGGCTTACTGAAAAAGAAATAAAAGCAATAAAAGAAACTGCTTTAGAAATTTTTGGAAGAGATACCAAAGTTTATATCTTTGGTAGTAGAACTAATCCTAGCAAAAAAGGCGGAGATATTGATATATTTTTGGAAATTCCAGATTGCGATAATTTAACTTTGGTAAAAAAAAGACTTAAATTTTTGGTAAGGCTTAAAGATAAAATCGGAGAACAAAAAATAGATCTTCTTATTAAAAGAGAAAAAGACAGCTTAAATCCAATTTATGAAAATATAAAAAAGTGCGCGGTAAGGATATGAAAGATATAAGACTTGTTATAGAAGAAATAGAAAAGTATAAGGAGAAACTCTTATACACTAAAAATAAAATTTTATCTTGGGGAAAATTGAATATTTCCTTTTTTGAAGATATGGACAAAGTAGAAACTATAGACAGTTTTATTTTCCGATTTGCAAAGATGCAAAGTTCTATGGGAGAAAGATTCTTCCCTTTAGTTTTAGAATATTTGGGAGAGGATGTTAAAGGAAAACCTTTTATAGATATATTAAACCGTTTAGAGGTTTTAAACTTAATACCTTCAGCGGGACTTTGGAAGGAAATTAGAGAGCTAAGAAACCGCTTAGTTCATATTTATCCTTGGGAAAAAATTTTTCTTTTAGAGGAAATTACTTTAGCTTTAAAGTATTCGCAAATTTTAATAGATATTTTTGAAAATATAAAAAAATATTTAAAAAATAGACAAATTATATAGGGTAGTTTAAAATTGCGTAATTAAAATTAACGGAGGGAAAAAAATGAACTTAAAAATAACTAACTTAGAATTTCCAGAAGTTAATAAGATGGAAGTTGAAATAGTAGAAAGAAAAGGAATAGGACATCCCGATACTATTTGTGATGCTCTTGCAGAAAAACTTTCAAGTGAACTTTCTAAATTTTATTTGGAAAAATTTGGATTTATATTACATCATAATGTAGACAAAGGTCTTTTACTTGGAGGATATGCCCTTCCAAAATTTGGTGGAGGAGAAGTTAAAGAGCCGATAGAAATATTTTTAGTAGGTAGAGCTACAAGAGAATATAAAGGTATCCGTGTACCAGTAGAAGAGATAGCAATTGAAAGTGCAAGAGAATGGCTCAAAGAAAATATTCATGAAATAGATGTAAACAAGCATGTAAAAATTCATTGTCTTGTTAGACCTGGTTCTGTAGATTTAGTAGATATTTATTTAAGACAACTTAAAGTTGGAGTTCCTCTTGCAAATGATACATCCTTTGGAGTTGGTTATGCTCCTTTTGATGACTTAGAAAATGCAGTTTACCACGTTGAAAGACTTTTAAATAGTAAAGAAATAAAAAAGAAATATCCTGAAATTGGAGAAGACATTAAAGTTATGGGTGTAAGAAATGGAGAAAAGATAGTTTTAACTATAGCTTGTGCTTTTGTAGATAAATATATAAAAGACATAAATGATTATGTTGAAAAGAAAAAAAATGTAGAAAAATTAGCTCTAGAAGAAGCAAAAAAATGGACCAATAGGGAAGTTGAAATTCATGTAAATACCGGGGATGACATAGAAAATGAAAATGTATATATAACTGTTACTGGAACTTCTGCAGAAGCCGGAGATGATGGAGAAGTTGGTAGAGGAAATAGAGTTAACGGGCTTATTACACCTTACCGTCCAATGTCTTTAGAAGCAGCAGCCGGAAAAAATCCGGTTACTCATGTTGGGAAAATTTATAATGTTACCGCAAATTTAATTTGTAAAGATATTGTTAAAGAAATTCCCGAAGTTAGAGAAGCTTATTGCTACATAGTTTCTCAAATTGGAAAACCCATAAATGAACCTTTAACTATAGATGTTGCTATTAGAAGCGATGAGGATAAAAACAAACTTGCTCCAAAAATTACAGAAATTGTTAAATCTCATATGGATGAAATGCCAAATATTTGGAAAAAATTAATTAGTGGAGAGATTTTAGTATATTAAAATTTAAAAATGGGGGCAAAGGAAAGCCCCCTATTTCTTTATTAAGTTTTTAAGTTCATTTAATTTAATTAAAGCTTCTAAAGGTGTAATATTTGCTATATCTATTTTTTCTAGTTCTTCTTTAATTTTTTTAAATGTTTTTTCTGAAATTTCTTCTACTTTCTTTGAGCTTGATTCTTTAGTCTTTATTGAAATTGGTTTTAAAAAGAAATCTTCTTTTAAAATATTATTGTCACTTTCCTTTTTCTTAATTTCATTTTTTAAAGTATTTTCAAAACTTTTTTTGTTTTCCTCAAAAGAAAAGATCTTCTCATAATAATTTAGAAGCTCTAAAGCCCTATCTATAACTTTTTTTGGAAAACCAGCTTTTTTAGCAACTACTATTCCATAAGATTTAGCAGCTTTCCCTTCTACAATTTTATGAGTAAAAATAATGTCGTCTTTCATCTCTTTTACAAGAGCACACAAATTTTTAGTATCATTTCTTTCATTTTCCAAAGCTGTAAGTTCATGGTAGTGTGTTGCAAAAAAAGTTTTCGTTTTTCTATCTCCAAGTTCCTCTATTACGGCTCTAGCTATGGCAAGACCATCAAAAGTGGCAGTTCCCCTACCAATTTCATCTAAAATAACTAAACTTTTATCTGTAGCCTTTTTTAAAATATTAGAACATTCAAGCATTTCGAGCATAAAAGTGGATATTCCCCTTGTTAAATCATCACTTGCACCCACTCGAGAAAAAATTTTATCTACCAAAAATAGTTTTGCTTCTTTTGCTGGAACATATCCGCAAACTTGAGAAAGAAGAAAAATTAAAGCTATTTGACGAATATAAACAGATTTTCCTCCCATATTAGGTCCTGTAATAATAAACAAATTTTCGTTTTCTTTAGCTATAGTATCATTTGGAATAAAACTATCCAAAATAGCTTCCAAAATTGGGTGTTTTCCTTCTTTTATATAAATTTCTTTATTTTTTTGATATTCAACTTTGCACCAATTTCTAAGCAAAATAACTTCGGCAAAAGAGGTAAGAGCATCCAAAAATCCAATTTCATCCGAAAGTTCATTTAAATCCTTGTAAAAGTGTAAAACAAAATTTCTAATCTTATTAAAAATTTCTGTTTCCAAGTTAATTATTTCTTCTTGAGAAGTAAGAAACTTACTTTCAATATCCTTTAACTCTTCGGTAGTATATCTTTCGGCGTTCGTTAAGGTTTGGCGACGAATGTACTCTTTTGGGACTTTATCTTTATGAGTTTTTGGAATTTCTATAAAATAACCTAAAACTTGATTATATTTTATTTTTAAAGAAGGAATTTTTGTTTTCTCTCTTTCTTTTTCCTCAAGGAGTTTTATATATTTATCTATATTTTCTTTTATATCATAAAGTTCATCTAAATGTTTATTCACTCCTCTTTTAATAATATAACCATCTTTTATATTTTGAGGTAAATTTTCATTCAAAGTTTTAGAAAGAAAGTTAAAAAGTTTTAAAGCTACATCTTCTTTAGTAAATATTTTTTCATATATATAAGGAAATTTTTCCTTTAAAAATTCCAAAAGATTTAAAACTTCCTTTAAAGAATTTCTTAAAAACTCCAAATCTTTGGGACTTGCGAGTTTGGAAGAAAGTTTAGTTAAAATTCTATCTATATCAAAGATATGACTTAAATATTTTTGAATTTCTTTTAAAAAGAGTTTTTTTTCTAAAAGATTTTCTATAAGAGATTGACGAAGCTTTATTTGGGTAAGATCCTTTAATGGATGTAAAAGTAAAAATTTTAGTTTTCTATGTCCCATTTTGGTTTTTGTAAAATCAAGTACTTTTAAAAGAGTTTTATCACTTTTCCCTGTAAAATAATTTTCCAAAATCTCTAAATTTTTTATTGTATTTTGATCTATTTCAACATAATCTTTATATATTAAGCGAGTAGGATTTTTTATTTTTGGAAGAAAATCTTTTTGAGTATCTTTTAAGTATTCTAAAACGTTTATAATAAGAACTTTCTCTTCCGGTGTAAATTCCATATAGTGATATTCTTTATCTTCTAAAAAAATACTTTCAAAGTCTTTTTCCTGTAAAAGAACATTTTCTAATCCCTTTAAATTTTCCAAAATTTCTTTTTTTATATTCCTATCAAATAAAATTTCATTAGGTTTATATTTATAAATAAATCCGATAACATCTTCAAAATTATTAAAAGATGAAATATAAAAATCTCCAGTGGAAGAATTTACTAAAGCTACATAATATTTTCCTTTTTCTTTATAAAGGGCAAGAAAGTATCTTTCTATTCTTTCATCTTCAAAATAAGTCCCTGGAGTAATAACTCTTACAACTTCCCTTTCTACTACCTTTCCGGGCTTAGGTTCTTCTATTTGTTCGCATATAGCTACTTTATAACCTGCATCTATAAGTTTTGGTAAATAAATATTTAAAGCATGATGAGGAATACCTGCCATAGGTACTTTAGGAGAGTTTTTTCCAAAGGGTCTAGAAGTTAATGCTATACCTAGAATTTTTGCTCCTACCTTTGCATCTTCAAAAAACATTTCATAAAAATCACCCATTCTAAAAAGTAAAATGGCATCCTTATATTTTTCTTTAATTTTTTTATATTGCTTTAAAGCTGGAGTTTCTTTCAAGAGAAAGCCTCCCTTATGGTTTTGAAAATATAAGAGATTTCTAAATTGGTTTTTAAAGAAAAAGACATATATATAATATAAGACATAATTTTAATTATCAATTTCAAGAGGTAAAACCATGAGTAACTTTGTACATCTTCATCTTCACTCTCAATATTCCCTTTTAGATGGGGCTATTAAAATAAAAGATTTAGTTCAAAAAGCTAAAGAGTTAAATATGCCTGCGGTTGCTGTAACAGACCACGGAAATATGTTTGGATCCTATGAGCTTTACAAAACTTGTAAAGATGCTGGAATAAAACCTTTAATAGGACAAGAGTTCTATGTAGCTCCAAGAAGCCGATTTGAAAAAGAAAAAGATAAGGATAAAGAACCATTTCATTTGGTTTTAATTGCCAAAAATCAAGAAGGCTTAAAAAATTTAATAAAACTTTCTTCCTTGGCATTTATAGAAGGTTTTTACTATAAACCTAGAATAGATAAAGAGCTTTTAGCAAAATACTCTAAAGGCCTTATTTGTCTTTCTGCTTGTGTTCAAGGTGAAATACCTTATCACTTTATTAGAGGGGAAGATAAAAAAGCTTATGAGACTGCAAAATTTTTTAAAGAAATTTTCGGAGATGATTTTTATTTAGAAGTTCAAAATCATTTTTTAGATGAAGAAAAAAAAGCCAATATCAAAATTTTTGAACTTGCAAAAAAACTTGATATTAAAGTAGTTGCTACAAATGATGCACATTACATAAACAAAGAAGACGCAGATGCCCACGAAATTTTACTTTGTATCCAAACTAAATCTACTATAAATGATCCAAAACGCTTTAAGTTTCCAAATAAAGAATTTTATTTTAAGACTGAAGAGGAAATGAAACGTCTTTTCCCCGGCTATCCTCAAGTAGTTACAAACACTTTAGAGATAGCTGAAAAAGTAGATGAAAATATTAAAATGGGTTCAGATAGTTATCTTCTCCCAAAATATCAAGTTCCAAAAGGTGAAACTTTTGATTCTTACCTTAGAAAACTTGCTTTTGAGGGTTTAGAAAAAAGACTAGAGCAAACTTATAAAAAACTTATAAAGCGTCTTGAACTTTTAAAAAGTGGAAAAGTAAAAAAAGATCCTTACTTAATTCAAAAGGAAATAGAAGAAATAAAAAATAAACTTAACAATTGGGATAAAGTAAAAGATGAGTATGTAAAACGTTTAGAGTATGAGCTTTCTACCATAAAACAAATGGGATTTTCAGCTTACTTTTTAATTGTTTGGGACTTTATCAATTGGGCTAAAAAAAATGGAATTCCAGTGGGACCTGGAAGAGGTTCCGTAGGAGGCTCGCTTGTAGCATACGCTATTGGTATTACAGATATAGATCCAATTTTTTATGGTCTACTTTTTGAAAGATTTTTAAATCCCGAAAGAGTTACTATGCCAGATATTGATGTTGACTTTTGTTTTGAACAAAGAGAAAAAGTTATTGATTATGTTAAAGAAAAATATGGGGAGAAAAATGTAGGTCAAATTATTACCTTTGGAACTTTAAAACCAAGAGGTGTAGTAAGGGATGTTGCCCGAGTTATGGGCGTTCCTGCAAAAGAATATGATAAGCTTGCAAAACTTGTTCCAGATAAAGCAAAATCTATTGAGGAAGCTTTAGAAGAATCAAGTGATTTAAAAGAGCTTTATGAAAAAGATAGCAAAGTAAAAAAAATTTTAGATTATGCAAAAAAACTTTGTGGTCTTGTTCGACAAACCGGAGTTCACGCAGCAGGCGTAGTTATAGCTCCAGATGAACTTACAAAATTTGTACCTCTTGCAAGGGGAAAAGACAATGTAATTACTACTCAATACGATATGGCTCAACTTGAAGAACTTGGCCTTTTAAAAATGGATTTTCTTGGTCTTAAAACATTAACTTTCATAGATAAAACTATAAAGATGGTTTATAAAAATAAAGGTATAAAAATAGATTTAAATGAGATTCCTTTAGATGATGAAAAAACCTATGAACTTTTAAAAAAAGGTAATACTGTAGGAGTTTTTCAACTTGAAAGTAGTGGAATGAGAAATTTACTTAAAAGGTTAAAACCAGAAAATATTTTTGATATCGTAGCTTTAGTTGCACTTTACCGTCCCGGGCCATTAAATTCTGGAATGGTAGACAGCTATATAAGAAGAAAACATGGAGAAGAAAAAATTGATTATATTTTTGATGAGCTTGAGGAAGTTTTAAAAGAAACCTATGGAATTATCGTATATCAAGAGCAAATTATGGCTATCGCAAACGTTTTATGTGGATATTCTTTAGGGGAAGCAGACCTTTTAAGAAGAGCAGTAGCCAAAAAGAAAGCTGATTTAATGGCAAAACTTAAAGACGATTTTATTGAAAAAGCTGTAAAAAGAGGATTTGATAGAGAAAAGGTAGTAAAGCTTTGGGAGGACATAGAAAAATTTGCGGAGTATTGTTTTAACAAATCCCACTCTGCAGCTTACGGTTATATTGCATATATAACTGCCTATCTAAAAGCTCATTTTCCAGAAGAATTTTATGCCGCGATTATGTCCTTAGAAGTAGATAAAGCAGAAGAAGTTGCAAAATATATAAAAGATGCTCGAGAAAATGGGATAGAAGTTTTACCTCCAGACATCAATAAATCCTATTCAGATTTTGTAGTGGAAAATGGAAAAATAAGAGTTGGTCTTGCAGGTCTTAAAGGCGTTGGAAGCAAAGCAGCTGAAGAAATTATTAAAGTTAGAAAAGAAAAAGGAGAATTTAAGGATTTATTTGATTTTTGCATGAAAGTGGATCTACGTTCTATTAATAAAAAGGTGATAGAAACCTTAATAAAAGCGGGAGCATTTGATTATACAGGTATATCTCGTAGAGAACTTTTAGAAAGTTTAGAAAAAATCATGTCGGAAGCTCAAAATAGAAAAAAATCTAAAGAGGCAGGTCTCCTTTCCTTATTTGGAGAGGAGATAGAAGAAAGCTACTCTTATCCTTATAAAGGATTAAAAGAGTGGGATGAAATTGAAAAATTAGAGTATGAACGCCAAGCCATTGGTTTTTATGTAAGTGCACATCCTATAGATGCCTATAAAGAATTTCTTCCAAAAGACATAGTATTTATTGAGGAGCTTTCTTCTTTAAAAGATGGAGATGAAATTAAATTAGTTGGAGCTATTACAAAAGTAGATGCAAAAATTTCTCAAAGAGGGGAAAGATATGCCCTTATAGAGATTACCGATCCAACTGGAGTTATTCAAGCCACAGCTTTTCCAAAGGTTTTTAAAGAAAATGAATTTCTTTTAACTGAAGGTAATTTAGTTTATATAAAAGCTATAGTAAACAAAGATGAGGAAAGTGATGAAATTCGTTTAACTATAAAAGATGTAAAAAGATTTTTTGATATTTTCCAAGATGAGGACTGCACTTTTAGATTTATTATTCCTTTAAAAGATGAAAAATACTTAAAGTATGTAGCTCAAAAATTAAAAGAAATATCTAAAGAAGAAAGCTCTTTGAGAAAAGTTCCAGTTGTGGAGGTGGTAGATAGAAAAAACAATTATATATATGCTTTTGAACCTCATTATGATATTCCTATAAAAGCAGAAACATTAAAAATTTTAAAGAAATTTGGAAAAGTTCATTTTTCCCATCGTTCTTAATATGTATTACTTGTATAAAAATTTTTAATATTTATAAATTTTTATTAGTTAATTTTTTAGCGTTATTAAAAGATAAAAAAATAGTAATAACTACAAAGTTTTTCTAAGGATTATTTTAAAATAATGCGTATAATTAAATTAAAGGAAATTTATACAAAATTTTTACAAGAAATTTACAAGAAAAAATATTCATATTAAATTGTTTTTTTCGCATTTAAAAGAATACGAGGAGGGGTATTATGAGATTTCTAAGTGCAAAAGTAGATAGAAGAAGTTTTTTACGTGGTTGTGCAATTGCAGCAACTATGATGGGACTTCCGGCTACTATGGCTCCTAAAATTGCAGAAGCTATTGAAAAAGATGATAGACCACCTGTAGTGTGGCTTCATTTCCAAGAATGTACTGGATGTTCCGAATCTGTTTTAAGAGCAACTCATCCAGATATTTTAACCTTAATTACAAAACTTATTTCTTTGGATTACCATGAAACCCTAATGGCTGCATCTGGAGAACTTGCAGAAAAAGCTTTAGAAAAAACTTTGGAAGAAAATGCTGGAAAAGTTATTTGTATAGTAGAAGGTTCAATTCCAACAAAGGAAGGATACTGTAGAATCGCCGGAAAAGAAGCAAAAGACATTTTGAAAGAAGTTGCAGAAAAATCTAAAGTAATTGTAAACATTGGAACTTGCTCAGCTTATGGTGGAATTCCAAAAGCTTCTCCAAATCCATCTGGGGCAGTTCCAACTTCTGAAATAGTAAATAATAAACCAATTATTAATGTTCCCGGATGTCCTCCAAATCCAGATGTATTTTTATCTACTTTACTTTACATTTTACTTTGGAATAAACTTCCTCCAACAGATACAAAAGGAAGACCTCTTTTTGCATTTGGTAGAAGAATTCATGACCATTGTGAAAGAAGACCTCACTTTGATGAAGGAAGATTTGCAGAGTGGTTTGGAGATCTCGGACATAAACAAGGATACTGTCTTTATAAAGTTGGATGTAAAGCCCCGGAAACCTACTCTCCATGTTCTATAGTAGGCTTTAACTCCATCGGCGTATGGCCAGTAAAAATTGGACACGGATGTATTGGATGTACTGAGCCAGATTTTTGGGATACTATGAGCCCATTCTATCAAAGATTACCTGGAGTTAAAGTTCCTGGAAAAGAGGGAATTATTGCTAATGTAGATAAAATTGGATGGTATGCTTTAACCGCAACTGGAGTAGCTCTCGCAGCTCATGCAGCAGCTGGTATTTTAAAAGGAGCTATTAAAGGAACAACTAATAAAGAGCATGATGAGGAACACAAGGAGTAATATTTAAATTTTTAAAAAATTAAATTTTGGTATTAAGGAAAAGATTTAAGGAGGTTTACTAACTATGGCTAAAAGAGTAGTTGTTGACCCAATTACAAGAATAGAAGGTCATTTAAGAATAGAAACTGAAGTTGAAAACGGAAGAATAGTTAATGCATATTCTATAGGAACTATGTTTAGAGGCCTTGAAATTATTTTAAAAGGAAGAACAGCTTTAGATGCTTGGCTTTACGCTCAAAGAATTTGTGGAGTTTGTACAACAGTTCATGCTATCGCATCAGTTAGGTCTGTAGAAGATGCTACAAATACAAAAATTCCTATTTTAGCTCAACTTGTTAGAAACTTAATTATCCTTTCTCATGCATTACAAGACCATATCGTTCACTTTTACCATCTATCCGCTCTAGATTGGGTAGATGTTACAAAAGCTGCTAAAGCTGATCCAAAAAAAGCTGCAAAAATAGCAGCAAATCTTTATGATTGGCCTACAAATTCTGAAGATAGATTTAAAGAAGTAAAAGAGCTTTTAAATAAAATTATTGAAAGTGGAAAACTTGGAATCTTTACCGGATATTGGGGACATCCAGCATATGATGTTCTTCCTCCCGAGGTTCATTTAATAGCTGTAGCTCATTATTTAGAAGCTTTAGATTACCAAAGATATGCAACCCAAGCAAATGCAGTTTTAGGAGGAAAAAATCCTCATATTCAATCTTTGGTTCCAGGTGGAGTAGCTCTTGCAATTAATAAAGATAATCCTTCAACATTTAACATGGAAAGAGCTCAGCTTTTTTACTCTTTTATAAAGAAAACTTGTGATTTTGTAAAAAATGTTTATTACAGAGATGCTATTATTCTTTCTAAATTCTACAAAGAATGGTTCAATATTGGAGCAGGAGTAAAATCCCTTCTTGCAACTCCAGATTTACCAACTAATGTAGATATGACAAATATGGATCTTCCAGGAGGATATTTACCAGATTCTGATGATCTTACAAATGTAGAGGTATTTAAAGATTGGAAAGATCCGAACTTAAGAAACAATATAAAAGAAGATATTGTTCACTCTTGGTATAAAGGATCTTGGGCAAAACATCCTTGGGAAGAAACAACAGAACCAGAGTATACTGGAATAGACCACAACGGAAAATATTCTTGGGTAAAAGGACCTCTCTTTAAAGATAAACCAGCCCAAGTTGGACCTGTAGCTCAAGTTCTTGTTGGATATGCTCAAGGTCATGAGCTTATTAAAAAATACACAGATAAAGCTGTAAATGAAGTTGGCGTTCCTGTAAATAAACTAAACTCTACCATTGGAAGACATCTTGCAAGGGCTATTAGAGCAAGAGTTATTTGCGATTTAGTAGAAAAGCACTTTAACATGCTTGTAGATGCTATGGGACATGAAACTGAGTACTGCGTTCCAGTTAAATTTAATGGTGAGCAAAAAGGAGTTGGATTCCACGAAGCCCCAAGAGGAATTCTTTCTCATTGGACCGTAATTCAAGGTCCAGATGGTATACTTAAAAACTATCAAGCTGTAGTTCCATCTACTTGGAATGCAAGACCAAGAACTGCTGATGGAGAACCAGGACCATATGAAGCTTCTTTAATGGATAATCATCCTCTTGTTGATCCAGAAAAACCTGTGGAAATTTTAAGAACTGTTCACTCTTTCGACCCATGTATAGCTTGTGCTATCCACCTTTATGATGAAGATAAAAAGAAAAGAGTTAAAGTATTTGCAAGAACAATTGCAAAATAACCTTTTCTTTGGCCGCTTTCGTGCGGCCAAACTTCTTTTTGGAGGTAAGAAAAAATGGCTATGGTTGAAATAGTTATACCCACTATAGTTTGTATAATGCTTGGACTTTTATTTTTAGCATCTTTTAAAGTTCCAAGAGAAAAACATGGAGAAAGAAAACCGGGGTATGAAAGAGTATATGTATGGAGTATTCTTTTAAGATTTTATCATTGGCTTTTTGCATTTTCTATTTTAGCTTTAATTATTACTGGACTTTATATTGGATGGCCATTTACAAATACTTGGAACGAAGCTTCTTCTCAGTTTACAATGGCAAATATGAGATGGATTCACTTTATTTTTGGTTATTTATTTACTGTAGCTGTAATTATTAGAGTTTACTTATACTTTTTCGGAAACAAATATGAAAAACTTTGGAATATGCTTCCAATTACTCCTGAGCAAGGAAAAATAGCAATGCAATCTCAACTTTGGTATGCTTATATTTCCGATTATCATCCTCATATAGAAGGACATAATCCAGGAGCAGGTGGAGGATATCTTTTAACTATAATTTTGGCTATTTTCCAATTTATAACTGGATTTTATCTTTTATACGGAGATCCGTCCTGGGCTCCAGCTTGGGTAAAACCTTTCTGGAATTTAGGAGATATGATTTTTGGAACTCAACAATTTGCTAGATTCATACACCATATTTTAAACTGGTACTTTTTCATATTTGCAATGATTCATATTTATATGGTAGCTATGAATGATATTAGAAATCCAGAAGGATTAATATCTTCCATTTTTACCGGTTATAAGTTTTTCCCTGTACATGAACATAAAAAGCATTAAATATAATTGGGCCGCCTTTTTAAAGCGGCCCAATATTTTTTAAGACACAACTAAATTCAGCTTATCTGCTATTAAAGCCCATTTAATTTCTCTTGCAATTCTTTGACCCATACTCATAGGTTCATCAAAAAGTATATAAGAATAAGGAGAACCATTCATAAAAGTATTTGTTCCTCCATCCACTCTTGCAGACATTTCAAATACTACAATTTCTAAGTTATCCGTGCAAAGAGTTTGTAAACAGAAAGGTCCTATTAGACCTGGTGGAACAATATTTTTTGTAGTTTCGGCAAGTTTATCCCCCATATCAAAAACTTGAGTAAGTAAACTTTCTCTAATAACAACTGGGAAATTTCCAGTAATTACATAACTTGCTGGAATATTGAGTTCTAGTTGATCCTTTGCAGGAATTCTTACAAGGCCATCTATATTAGATTCATATCTTCTATCTATTCCAAGAAGTTCTACTTCTTGTTTTAAAGGGGAGAAAAAGTAATGAAGGCAGTAATTTGCTCCTATAACATATTCCTCTATATGAGCCTTTTCTAAATCATCTTTAGTTAAAAATCCTTTATTTACAAAATCCTCAAATTTTTTATAAAATTCCTCTGTAGAATTACAAACAAAATATCCTCTTCCTCCCCTTGCGCCTGGGAATTTAACTATAACTGTTCTGTCAATATCTTCCGGTTTTTCAAATTTTTTAGGAATTCTTATTCCAGCTTCGCTTAAAAGTTTCCTTTCCAAATCTCTTTCAGATTCCCAACGAAGTATAAATCTATTTCCAAACATAGGAACATAAAAATCTTTTTCTAAATTATCAAGTCCAGCATAAGCTATAAAAGAACCATGAGGAATAATAATAGTATTCCTTTTTCTAAGCTCTTCTTGAATTTCTTCCTTTACAATATCCGAGTAATTTTTTACATATAAAAACTCATCTGCTACTCTAAACCTTTTATAAGGCTTATCCTTACCTTCCATAGTAATAACAAGAGTTTTAAAACCCTCCTTCTTTGCACCTTTTAGAATATGAAGGGAAGTATGAGAACCTAAAGTAGCAATAGTTATATTATCTTTATCATAAGAATTTAAAATATCTAGGATTTCTTTTTTACCTACCATATTCACCTCCACATAAAATATAATATTAGAATATAAGTATATGTAATTTAATTTAAGTCATAAAAATTTTAACATAGAGGAACTTTTATAAAAATTTATAAAATTTTTTTAATTTAAGGAAAAATTTAAATAATCTTTAATAAACTTACCATAGTTAGTGTTAACAAAAGGATTGATAGTAGAATTTACATAATATAAAGAAAAATAGTTAATATCATATGAGACACTTGGAAAACTAATAGTTGCCCCTTTCATATTAGGTAAATTTGTTTTTAAATATACAGGGAAATTTGTATAGTTAAATGTAAATCCTAAATCTTTTGCACTATTATTTAAAAGCATATATGAATCCATTAAATAAGAATATTTAAAATCTATACGAAACTTAGCAGCATATGTTTTAACAACCTCAAAAGAAGTATTTTCTAATTGGATTAATTTTATTGCTGTTTTATTTATATAGGAAATATAACTCAAAGTATTATTAATTTCATATAAAGCCAAAGAATAATTATCAGGAAAAACATCCCTATAATAGTAAGCATAAGCATCTATAAAATCTTTTCCTACTAAGTACGGATTTGATACATTCTCAAAAACGATATCATAATTCCAACCATACCCAGGTTCATAATACTCGCTTGCTATGATATAGTTTGTAATATTATTAACAAAAATAGAATAAAGAGTTTCAACATTACCCATTAAACACGCGTCAAAACCAAGTAAGTTTATTTTGTGGAAATTATTATTTATATACTTCAAAGAGCTTATAAGTTCATCTATATTTATCCAATCTTGGGATGAGTCATCTAGTGCTACTGCTTTAGATTTTTCGTAATAGGTCCAAGCATCTCCATGATCCCAAATTATTAAATAAAAGTTTTTATTGTTATAAATTATGCCATTATTATCTAAAAATGATTTTATATCTAAAATAATACTTTCCAAGGTTTTATAATTTCCAGAATTTAACTCTTTATACCTTTTAATAAGATATAAATTCCCCTCATATATCAAATATAAACCATCTTCTTCATTTCCTTTTTTATCTACAAAAATAAAGTAAAATAAATTCGGATTTTTTTTTGTTAGAAAAATCATTTCTTTTACATCAGAATCTGTAAATTTAGATAAAACATTATCTGCCGCTATATATTCAAAGAAAAAGGATTTCACTTTGCTTAGTTTAGGTATCAAATTAATTAAAGTATTATTACCTATAGGTACAGCTTCTTTAAAAGGAGATGAAGTATCATTAGAAAAATTATTTATGGAAATATTTTCGCTTCCACAGGAAAATAGAAAAAATAGAAAAAAGGAAAAAAGTCCATATAAAAAAGCTATATGATCTTTCATCTTTCTTATCTCCTTAATTGACTTTATTAAAAATATAGTATATTATACGTTTTGAGAAGCCTTTTTAAAATAGTATAGAGGAGGAAATTATGTTTAACATAGGCACCAATGAACTTTTACTTATTTTAGCTATAATTTTACTTATATTTGGACCTAAAAAACTTCCGGATCTTGCAAAATCCCTGGGAAAAGCTATTAATGAATTTAAGAAA
>Ga0256836_1000298_pt1 | contig 28487 bp, 35 predicted proteins | sample 4561380metaG_FD_185974 | JGI IMG/M metagenome (GOLD analysis project Ga0256836, IMG submission 185974) | Hydrothermal vent microbial communities from Guaymas Basin, Mexico - 4561-380 | ecosystem: Environmental > Aquatic > Marine > Hydrothermal vents | place: Mexico: Guaymas Basin | collected...
CGGAGCCGGACTTGAACCGGCACAGTATTGCTACCGGGGGATTTTAAGTCCCCTGCGTCTACCAATTTCGCCATCCGGGCATAGTGAATGAAATCACAGTTTTTATAATATTAAATTAAATGGAGCGGGAGACGAGGTTCGAACTCGCGACCCCAACCTTGGCAAGGTTATGCTCTACCACTGAGCTACTCCCGCATCCATACTCTTACGACTTAATGTCTGTAAGTGAGCCGGAATTATAGCAGGTACTTTTCCTTTTGTAAAGAGTTTTTAGTGTAAATTTCAAAAAAAGTGCTATAATCACATTTATAATTAAATATGTAATCTATATATAGGAAAATAATATGAGAAGTGACATAATCAAAAAAGGCTTTGATAAAGCCCCTCACCGTTCACTATTACGTGCAACAGGTCTTAAAGATGAAGATTTCGACAAGCCATTTATTGGTATTGCGAACTCTTACATTGACATCATTCCCGGACACTTTTTTCTTCATGAGTATGGAGAAATTGTAAAAGAGGCTATCCGTGAAGCGGGTGGTGTACCATTTGTTTTTAATACTATTGGTGTTGATGATGGCATCGCTATGGGTCACGAGGGTATGCTTTACTCTCTTCCTTCACGTGAAATTATTGCAGATTCTATAGAGACTGTTATGAATGCTCACCAGCTTGATGCAATGATCTGTATACCTAACTGTGACAAAATTGTTCCAGGGATGGTTATGGGTGCACTACGTGTAAATGTTCCTACTATCTTTGTTTCAGGTGGTCCAATGGCTGCTGGACATAAAAAAGATGGTACTCCTATTGACCTTGCGACTGCGTTTGAAGCGGTTGGACAACATGCAGAAGGGAAGATGACAGATGAAGAGCTTTATGAGATAGAGTGTGAAGCTTGTCCTTCAGGTGGATCTTGTTCTGGTATGTTTACAGCAAACTCTATGAACACACTTTGTGAAGCTATGGGTATTGCACTTCCAGGGAATGGAACGATTTTAGCGATGACTCCAGAGAGAATTGAGCTTGTTAAAAAAGCTGCGAAACGTATAGTTGAACTTGCAAAGATGGAAAATAACGAAAAATATAATATGAAAAATATACTCAATGAAAAAGCGATTCACAATGCTTTTGTTGTAGATATGGCGATGGGTGGTAGTTCAAATACTGTTCTTCACCTCTTAGCAATAGCAAGAGAAGCAGATGTTGAGTATAAGATTGAAAATATCAATAAAATTGCAGATAAAGTAGCACATATCGCTAAAATCTCTCCATCACTTACAACTGTTCATATGGATGATATCAACCGTGCTGGTGGTGTAAACGCCGTTATGAAAGAGGTAAGCCGTAGAGGTGGACTTCTTAATCTTGATGCTAGAATGATTTCGGGTGAAACATTAGAGGAGAGAATTGCAGATGCAACGATTTTAGATACATCTATTATACATACAAATGAGGATGCTTACTCTCAAGTAGGTGGTTTATCTATTCTTTTTGGTAATCTTGCTTTAGAGGGTGCTGTTGTAAAAACTGCGGGTATTGCACCTTCTATGAGACAGTTTAAAGGTCAAGCTATCTGTTTTAACTCTCAACCCGAAGCGATTGAGGGAATCATGAGCAAAAAAGTGAAAGTGGGTAATGTTGTAGTTATTCGTTATGAGGGTCCAAAAGGTGGTCCGGGTATGCAAGAGATGCTTGCTCCTACGGCACTTATTCAAGGTATGGGTCTAGGTGAATCTGTGGCACTTATCACTGATGGTCGTTTTTCTGGTGCTACGAAAGGTGCTTCTATCGGGCATGTTTCTCCAGAAGCAGCTGAGGGTGGACTTATCGCACTTATAGAAGATGGTGATGAGATAGAGCTTGACACAGATGCACACCTTTTACAATTAAATGTAAGTGAAGAGATTTTAGCTGAGAGAAAGGCTGCATGGAAACCTTACAAAAATGAAGTAAAATCTAAGTGGCTTAAACGCTATCAACTTTTAGTATCTAATGCATCAAATGGTGCAGTACTAAAAACTGAATTATAATATAAAGTATAGGAAGAGATATTGAGTGCAATCGCAATAAAATATAATGATGAAATAGTAGACTTAGTTACTGCTGAGGAACGTGGAATTGAAGGTGAAGAGATAGAGTTAGATAACTCTCCTGAATCTTTAGATGTCCTCCGTCACTCAACAGCTCACTTAATGGCACAAGCGATAAAGTCACTTTATCCTGATGCTGAGTTTTATGTAGGACCAACTGTTAAAGAGGGTTTTTACTACGATTTTAAAACAGAGTCTGAGATAGGTGAGGGCGATCTTAAAAAGATTGAGAAGCAGATGCTCTCTTTTGCTAAGAAAAAGTATAAGATAGAAAAGTATGAGATCTCTATGGATGAGGCCAAAGTTAAATTTGCAGATGACCATTTAAAACTTGCTGTTATGGAGAGAATCCCTGATGATATAGTAAGTATCTACAAGCAGGGTGAATTTGAAGACCTTTGTCGTGGTCCTCACCTCCCTTCTATTGGTCTTATCCGTTACTTTAAACTAACTAAAATCGCAGGTGCATATCTTGGTGGAGACTCTAAAAATGAGATGCTTACTCGTATTTACGGTATAGCGTTTGCAACAAAAGATGCACTTAAAGCACACATGGATATGTTAGCTGAAGCTGCTAAACGTGACCACAGAAAAATAGGTAATGAGATGAAACTCTTTACTTTTCGTGAGGAAGTTGGGGCAGGTTTTCCTATCTGGCTTCCAGCTGGTGGGCGTCTTCGTGCTCGTTTAGAGTCACTTCTGTTTAAAGCACACCGTAAACGTGGTTATGAGCCAGTTCGTGGACCTGAGATGCTTCGTTCAGACCTTTGGAAAACTTCTGGGCACTACCAAAACTACGGCGAAAATATGTACTTTACGAAGATTGATGATATAGAGTTTGGTGTAAAACCGATGAACTGTGTTGGACATATTAAAGTATATGAGGATGAGTTACACTCTTACCGTGATCTTCCTATCAAATATTTTGAGTATGGTGTCGTTCACCGTCACGAGTTAACGGGAGCACTTCATGGACTCTTCCGTGTTCGCGAATTTACTCAAGATGATGCACATATTTTCTGTACAGTTGACCAGATAGAAGAGCAGATTATCGAAGTTGTTGATTTTGTAGATAAAATTATGAGTACTTTTAACTTTGAGTATAAAATGATGATAAGTACGAAACCAGAAAAAGCAGTGGGTGATGCAGAGGTTTGGGAAAAATCTGAAGCAGCACTTATTGCAGCGATGGAAGCTCATAACCTCCCTTATACTATAGATGAAGGTGGAGGAGCTTTTTATGGTCCTAAAATCGACATCAAAATTCTTGATGCGATTGGGCGTGAGTGGCAGTGTGGAACAATTCAACTTGATAATAACCTTCCAGCACGTTTTGAGCTAGAGTATAACGGCGAAGATAATGAAAAAATTCAGCCAGTTATGATTCACCGTGCTATTTTAGGCTCTTTTGAGCGTTTTATTGGGATTTTAACTGAGCACTATGCTGGTGAGTTCCCTATGTTTATTGCTCCTACACAAGTTGCAATTGTTCCTGTAGCGGAGACACATAAAGAATATGCTAAGCTATTATCCGATAAACTTATTGACATTAATGCCGATAGTGAAATATATGCTAAAAATGATTCGTTAAATAAACGTATCAGAACGGCAGAAAAAACTCGTGTTCCAATGATAGTAGTCCTTGGTGATGAAGAGATAGAGAACAAAACAGTCTCTATCCGTGACAGAAGAACACGCGAGCAATATACTATAAGTGAAGAGGAATTCTTAACACTTATACAAACTAAAATAAATGAGGTAAATTTTTGAGTAAAAAAAACCGTGTAATAATGAATGATGACATTCGTGCAACAGAGTTAAGATGTAATGTAGATGGTGGTGAGTCTTTAGGTGTAGTATCTATTGATGAGGCTATGGAAAAAGCAAATGAACTAGAGTTAGACTTAGTTCTAATCGCACCAGATGCAAAACCTCCTGTTGCGAAGATCATGGATTACGGTAAATATAGATACCAAGAAGAGAAGAAACTTAAAGAGCAACGTAAAAATCAAGTGAAGATAGTTGTTAAAGAGATTAAACTCTCAGTAAAAATCGCTGAAAACGATATGAACTACAAAGTAAAACATGCAAGAGAATTTTTAGAAAAAGGTTTTCATGTTAAGTTTAGAGTATTTCTTCGTGGACGTGAGATGGCTCACCCAGAAGCTGGAAAAGAAGTTCTTCTTCGTGTTTGGCCAATGGTTGAAGACATCGGTGTAATGGAAAAACCACCAAAATTTGAGGGTCGTTACTTCAATATGTATGTAACACCACAAAAGTAGTAAAGAGAAAATAACTCTTTACTTTTAGAAGTAGTGTTTATTTAAATACTACTTCCGCTATACTAAGTATCTCTACTTAGCAATCTTCCCTTTTAAATCATCTTCTTCTATTGAGTCTTTAACATATTTAATCACTATAACATTTTCAGTCTCATTGATATACCACTCTGCAATATTATCATTCTCTAAAGCAAGTAATTTATCTGTATCTACTTCATCTTGTGGGATGTAAAGATGAGAGTGTCTTTTAGGGTTTTGAAGTTTAAACGCTGTCCATACAAACCATATAACAATAAGTGTGCTGATACTCAGTGCTAGAGTCTCACGATCACTTATATCTAAGTAGAGCCCTGCAAATGTACCACCCAAGAAAGTAGCAAAGTAAGCAGATGAGTTAGAGATACCAAGTGCTGCTCCTTTTTGGTGTACTTTAGCAAACTTAGAGATCATAGACTGAACAAGTGGTTCCATCATGTTAAATGCTACAAAGAATGCAACTACACCAAGTACAAATAGTGTAGAGTCTGTTGTGAATCCCATAATGATAAAAGAGATTAAAAAGAGTACTATTGAGAGTAAAAAGATCTGTTTAGGGATGTTTTTCTTCTCTCCAAAGACTGCAGCAGGACCCATAGCTGCAAGTCCCGCAATCATTGCTGGTACATAAGCCATCCATAATTCTGATTTTTCCCATGCAAAGCCATACTCAGGTTTTGTTAAAATAATAGGAATAAGTACAAACGCCATAGTCATAAGACCTTTTTGAAAAGTATTTATTATTATCATATTTAAAAGATTGCTATCTTTTAAGATATCACTTGTCTTAGCAGAGTTATGATAGATATGTTTTATTTTTGGTGGTGTAGGTACTTTTAAAAATAGAACAGCAATAGCAAGAATAGCTAAGAAAGCAGTAATTAAAAAGATAGTACTGATTCCAAAGTTCGCTGCTACAACTGGACCTAGTCCCATAGCTAAAGCAAAACTTAGTGCGATAAATCCACCCATAATTGCCATAGCTTTACCACGAACTTCTTCCTCTACAAGATCAGAGATCATTGCAGTAACAACAGAGCCGATTGCTCCAGCCCCTTGTAAGAATCGTCCAAACATTAGAGTATAGATATCAGTAGAGTATGCACAGATAATTGAACCGATTAAAAAGATAAGAAGTCCAAAAAGGATGGTTGGTTTACGACCAACTTTATCACTCATAGTTCCAAATGGAACTTGGAAAATGGCTTGTGTGAGTGCATATCCACCAACAATAATACCTACTAGGAGAGGTGTTGCTCCTTCAAGATCAAGAGCATAAACAGAAAGAACTGGGAGGACTAAAAAGAGGCCAAGGAATCTTAGAAACAAGATAGATGAGAGAGGAAGTACTTTTTTAAACATAGATAACCTTTTTGTAAGCAATAAAATAAAATTTATACAAAATAAAATTTTTTATTTCAGCACTTATAGTATAATTTTGAAATTATAGAGCAAAGATGATTTACATACTATTTATAAAAAGTAAAATCCTATTTTTAAAGAAACACATAAGGAAGCAGCATGAAATTAGTTTTAGCAACATCGAATAAAGGTAAAGTAAGAGAGATTAAGGCACTTATGGAAAACTATGAAGTAGTTCCATACTCAGAGTTAATGCAGGAGTTTGAGATAATAGAAGATGCTGATACCTTTAAAGGCAATGCTCTTATAAAGGCACGAGCTGTTTTTAAAGCACTTAATGATGACTCTGTAATTGTAATAGCTGACGATAGTGGAATAAGTGTCGATATTCTTGATGGTGCACCTGGAATCTATAGTGCTAGATATGGTGGAGATGATGCTGATGATAAAGATAACTTAAATAAGCTTATGCAAGATATAAAAGCAAAAGGGGTTGAAAGCTCACCAGCATTTTATACAGCAGCAATAGCAATAGTTACAAAAAATGTAGAGAGAACTGTTCATGGTTGGATGTATGGAATAGCATTAACTGAGAAAAAAGGTGAGGGTGGTTTTGGTTATGACCCAATGTTTATACCACTTGGGTATAAAGAGACACTGGGTGAGCTAAGTGATACAATAAAGACAAAACTCTCTCATCGTTCAAAAGCTCTAGATTTAGCGAGAAAAGTTCTAAAAACTTTATAATATCTTGAGACTAAGTTTTTCGAACTTTTTCTCTAAATTTTCTAAAAACATATGTAAGTGGGCGTTATATCTGCTAAGTTTTCGCATGATATCTCCTTTAACATTAAGATGTTAAAGGAGATTAAGCAAATAATGGTCCAAAAGTGATAATTCAGTGAGCTATTAAGCGAAAATAATGAGTAGCACTACACCAAAAATGATTCTATAGATACCAAAAGCTACAAAAGTAAACTTCTCTAAAAATTTTAAAAAGAGTTTTATCGTGATAAATGCTACAATAAAAGAGACAACAAATCCAATACCTAAGTTTAGTAAGTTAGCTCCATCAAACTCTTTATAGTGTTTGAGTAGGTCATAGGCTGTTACTGCACTCATCACTGGAAATGCTAAAAGAAAGCTAAACTCAGCACTTGCTTTCCTTGTTAAGCCTACAAGTAAAGCACCGATAATAGTTGAACCTGCACGACTAGTCCCTGGAATAAGCGCAAAAATTTGTGCAAAACCTATTATCATCGCTTGTTTGAGTGAAACATCTTCTACATTATCTATCTGTGCAGAAGCATTTGGGATAAAAAACTTTTCAACGATAAGAAAAACAATACCACCAACTATAAACATAGTAGCTACAACATTGATACTAAAGAGCTCTTTTATCTGATGAGAAAAAACGAAACCTACTGCTCCAATAGGAAGAAAAGCTAAAAATACTTTTGTCCAGAGATCTATTTTTTTAAAGGTAAATTTCTCTTTATAGTTAAATATGACAGCTAAAATAGCAGCAAATTGAATGATAACTTCATATGCTTTTGTAACATTTGTTTGGTCAATCCCTAAAAATTCACTAGCCACAATAAGGTGACCTGTTGATGAAATAGGCAAAAACTCTGTAAATCCTTCTATTATTCCTAATATAATTGTGCTAAATATATCCAATGTATCGCCTTATAGTGATTTTCTAAAGACATTTAAAGAAGAAATTTAAATATCTGTGTTAGAATTTTATAAATGACATTTTAGCATATAGTTAAAGAGGCAAGGTAATGAATTTATTAATAGTTGATGATAGCAAAATAGTAAGACGTGTTTTAAGTAATACAATGAAACGATTTTTTAAACCACCCGAGTGGAGTGAGTTAAATCTTTTTGAAGCAGAAGATGGTAATGTAGCAATGGAAGTCATGAAAAAAGAGAAAATTGACATTATGTTACTTGACTGGAATATGCCAAATATGACTGGTCCAGAAGTAGTAGAAGCTGTTCGTGCAAATAAAGAGTGGAATAAAACTCGTATTATTATGGCAACTACAGAGGGCTCAAAATCAAGTGTACTTGCAATGATTAAAAAAGGTGCGAATGGTTATATGGTAAAACCATTCCAAGAAGAGGCGATTTTTAAAACCTTAACAACAATAACTGCAAGAATGAAGCGATAGTTTTTCTTAATACTTCGCTACTTTAAAATTATTTCGATATAATACGAGGTTTTATTTTAAACACTGGGCACTGCCTAAAAAATCTCGTAGGAAATTTTATATGTTACTTTTTACACCCGGACCAACTCCAGTTCCACAAAATGTTCGTAATGCAATGAGTGATGAAACTATGCATCACCGTACACCTGAATTTGAAGCTATTTTTGAGAAAACTCGTAAACATCTTTTTAACCTTTTTAAAACTGATGAAGTAGTGATGATTGCATCAAGTGGTACAGGGGCTATGGAAGCGGCGGTTATAAATCTCTGTAAAAATACTCTTCTCTCTGTAAATTCTGGAAAATTTGGTGAGCGTTTTGGTAAGATCGCAACTGCTCATGGACTCAAAAATGTTGAGATTAAAAATGAGTGGAATACACCAGTATCAGTAGAAGCTATTGTAAATATAGTAAAAGAGAACTCTAGTATCGATGCTATAGCAGTACAGATTAGTGAGTCCGCTGGTGGACTTCGCCATCCGGTTGAAGAGCTTGCAAAGGCTGTAAAAGCGATAAATCCTAAGATTATGATTATTGCTGATGGTATTACAGCTGTTGGTGTTGAGTCAATAGATGTAACTGATATCGACTGTTTAATCGCCGGAAGTCAAAAAGCTCTTATGTTACCACCAGGTCTTGCTATTTTAGGTCTATCCAATGCTGCCATTGAGACTATAGGTTCAGGTATTGGTTACTACTTAAATCTTGCATCTGAGATTAAAAAGCAACGACAAAATACAACGGCTTATACGGCTGCAACAACTTTAACTATAGGACTTCTAGAAGTTTTAGAGACTATTGAAGCGGATGGTGGGATAGAGAAACTTTATGCAGATACTGCTACTCGTGCAGATGCAGTTGGTTTAGCACTTGAAGCAATTGGTCTTCATATTTATCCTACAACTCCTGCAAAATCTATGACAACTATAGATGATGAAAATGCAGCAGAGATAAGAAAACTACTTAAAACAGAGTTTGATGTTAATGTAGCGGGTGGTCAAGATCACCTAAAAGGCAAGATCTTTAGAATTAATCAGATGGGCCTTATTTCAAATTATGAAATGGCTTGGGTTGTAAATGCAGTTGAACTCTGTTTAGCAAAACTAGGTCGTAGAGATTATGATGGAACTGCAAACAGAATCTTTAATGAAATAACTTTTGGAATTGGAAAATAGATGATACTAGAACATGAAATTCCTAACGGAAGTAAGCTTTACTTTGGCGAGTCTGCTAAAGTTAAACGTCGTATAGAGAATGTAGCAAGTGAGATACTCGATGCGAATGGATTTGAAGAGATAGTTACTCCTATATTTTCTTATCACCAACACCTTAGTATCGCAGATGAACGTGAGTTGATTAAAGTTAACGATTCAAAAAACAACTCTATTTCGCTAAGAGCTGACTCTACAATAGATGTCGTTCGGATTATAGAGAAGCGTTTAGGTTCTAATAACTCTCAGAAAAAATGGTTCTATATTCAGCCTGTAGTAACATACCCAACAACTGAGCAGTACCAAGTTGGTGTTGAGTTTATGGGTGAAAAAAAACTATCATCAGTAGCTTCTTTAGCAACTAAAATTTTTGAAAAGTTAAATGTGAAACCACTTATGCAAATTTCAAATATTAAGATCCCTGAGCTACTTGTAGAGATGTTTGATACTTTGTGTATAGATGATTTTAGACATATAAATATAGATAAGTTTATCTCATTAAAAGTTGAATGGCTTACTAAATTGGTATATCTACAGTATGTTGAGCAGATAGATGAAGTTATGGCAATCGCTCCTGAGCAAATAGTTGCTGAACTTCAAAAGATGAAGGATTTATGTTCTGAAATGTCATGTGAAAATACAGTTTTAGCACCAATGTACTATGCGAAAATGCTTTACTATGATGAACTTTTCTTTAGAGTTATTCAAGATAATGAAGTATATGCTCGTGGTGGAAGATATAGAAATAATGACCTAACATCAGTAGGTTTCGCAATATACACAGATGCACTCTGTGAAAACATATCTAATAGAACGAACTCTAAGCAAAGCTTATAGTTCTACGCTAGCCGCTAAGGCACTAAAGCATCTTTTTAAAAAGATGAAAAAATTATGATTTTAAAAAAGAGGAAATATTTATGAAAGCAGATTTAATCGTTGGAATTCAATGGGGTGATGAAGGTAAAGGTAAAATAGTTGATAGATTAGCTTGTGAGTACGATATGGTATGTCGTAGCCAAGGTGGTCATAATGCTGGTCATACTATATGGGTTGATGGTGTTAAATTTGCACTTCATCTCGTTCCCTCAGGTGTTTTAAACCCTAAAGCTATTAATGTTGTTGGTAATGGTGTCGTTCTTTCTCCTGAATCTATCATCAAAGAGATGGTTCAGTTTGAAGGTCTTGAAGGTCGTCTTTTTATCTCTGATAAAGCACACTTAAACCTTTATTATCATGCACTTATAGACCAAGCAAAAGAGCGTCTTAAGGGTGATAAAGCTATCGGTACAACTGGTAAGGGAATAGGGCCTGCTTATGCAGATAAAATTAACCGTACTGGTTTTCGTGTTGGTGAGCTTTTAGATCCTACAAAACTTACTGCTTCTATTATTGAGTATTTTGAGCAAAATAGACAGATTTTTGATATTTATGAAATTCCTACTCCTAAAGAAGCTGAACTTTTAGCTGAGCTTGAGGGATATAAAAAAGAGTTAGCTCCTTTCATCACTGATACAACGCAACTTGTATGGAAAGCACTTGATGAGAACAAAAGAATTTTACTAGAGGGTGCACAAGGTACACTTCTTGACATTGACCATGGAACATATCCATATGTAACTTCTTCTGCAACGGTATCTGCTGGTGCATGTACTGGTCTTGGAATCAATCCTAAAGATATTGGAAAAGTTATCGGTATCGTTAAAGCTTACTGTACTCGTGTTGGAAATGGTCCTTTTCCATCTGAAGACTTTGGCAAAGATGGTCAGCGTTTAGGTGAGCAAGGTCATGAATTTGGAACTACAACAGGGCGTGCAAGAAGATGTGGTTGGTTTGATGCTGTAGCTACTCGCCATGCAGCTCGTCTAAATGGTTGTGATGAACTAGCATTAATGAAACTTGATGTTCTTGATGGTTTCGATGAAGTGAAACTCTGTGTTGCTTATGAGTATGAAGGTAAAGAGATAGACTATATGCCATCAAACCTTGATGATGTTAAGCCAATCTATAAAACTTTCAAAGGTTGGAATAATTCAGTAGGTGCTAGAAATTTTGATGCACTTCCAAAAGATGCTCAAGACTTTGTTAAAACTATAGAAGAGATTAGTAAAACAAAAGTTGGTATAATATCAACATCACCAGAGAGAGATGATACAATAATTCTCTAAAAGGCTTTATACTGTGAAGACTCGATATACTTCTTTAGTAAGTGTTAAAAAAAACATTATGCAAAAGAGTGAGCGAGCCCTTCAAAGTGCTAATGTAAACCTAAATAATGCTTCAATAGCATTAAAACTCTCATTCTCAGAACTTAACTTAATAGACACTCCTACAACCGGACAAATTTCTGACTTTTTATCATCACGTGTTTTACTTGATGCACAGAGAAAATTAATAAGTCATAATGAAGAGTGGGTTGATTTTGCTAACAACCAGATAAGAGAGTGTAAAGAGCAATTAAAAATTGATATGATAGAGTATGAAAAGTTTAATTATCTTGAGTTGCAAGAGATAAAAGAGATTTTACATAAAAGAAAACTTCAAGAAGCTAAAGAGCTTGATGAAATAGCACTTATGACATATGAGAATAACAAACAAAAAAGGAAAGTGTCTTGAAAAAAACAGTACTATTTTTACTTTTTACAACAACTCTCTTCTCCCTGCAAACAAGTGATAGACTTTTTGAATGTACAGAGATATTTAAAGAGCGTAAAAGTGAACTTTTGGTTGAACTTGAACGCATTGATGAGCAGAAGCAAGCACTCTCTGCACTCAAGGTAGCTACTGAGGAGCTACTTAAACAAAAGGAGTCAAAACTCTCCCAACAAGAGGAAATAGTAGATAAAAAGTTAGCAGAAGTTTCTAAAAAAGAGAAGAGTGTTAATGCGATATTATCGAAAAATGAAGCAGTTTTACAAAAACTACAGAGTACAAAAATGAGTAAAATAGCGCAAACATTTTCAAAAATGAAAGCAGCTTCTGCTGCTAATATACTTTCAGATATGGAAGAAGCTGATGCAAAAGTTATCTTAGAGTCATTAAAACCGAAAGTAGTAGGAAAAATATTAACTAAAATGGATGCAAAAAAAGCCTCAAAACTGACACAACTTTTAAGTAAATAATCAAACTTTTACCTAAGTTAGTGTAAAATGTCAAAATTTAATTAAATAAGCAGGGTCATTACAGATGAAAATATCACTAAAAACTATTCCTCATATATCAAATAAAATAGCTATCGATTTAAATAAAAGTGGTGTTGTAACAATGACAAAAGGCTTAGAGCCAGTTGCACAAGAAGCGATAAAAGTTCTTGAAGAAAATATAAAACAAGAGATGGCTTTAGAAGATAAAGTAAATCTTATTTGTGATGAGAATGAAGAGGAGATTGAGTTTATGCTTGCAGATGAACGTCAACTTTTCTTTATGATAAAGAAAAAATTAGCGCCAGAATTTGGGATTATTCTAAATTATGAAGAGCGTTACTCTGATATAGCACATAAAATTTTGGATGAACTTTATGAAGAGGATTTAATTCATTTTGATGTGACAGAAAATCGTATTAAAAATATTATTTATGGAGCTATAACAGGTTTTATTGCTGATGCATCAGAAATTGAAGATGCTGTTATGGATAAGATCCGTTCATACAAAAAAAGGTATATTCCTGGAACAGATGAGTTTGATATTTTACATGAAAAAATCTATCGTGAAGAGATGATGAAAAGAGGTATGGAGTAGTGAGTATGGAGATGAAAAAAGTTTATATTTACCTTGAAAATGGTACTTTTTTAGAGGCAAATAGTTTTGGTGCTGATGCAACTGTAGTTGGTGAGATAGTTTTTAATACTTCTCTTTCAGGATATCAAGAGATTATGAGTGATCCTTCTTATGCAGGGCAATTCGTTACATTTACAATGCCAGAAATTGGTAATGTTGGTGTTAATGAGCAAGATATGGAAAGTAGTTCTGCACATGCAAAAGGTATGATTGTTCGTAAGTATCAGCAACGATACTCAAGCTTTCGTGCAGAGGGCTCTCTATCAGACTTCTTAGTGAAACATAATGTTATGGGAATTTGTGACATAGATACAAGATACCTGACTAAAATGATTAGAAGTGAAGGTGCTATGATGATGGTAGCTTCAACTGAAATTAGCGATAAAGAAGAGTTAAAAGAAGTTCTGAAAAATGCACCTCGCATAGAAGATGTTAATTATATCGAGCAAGTGAGTACAAAAAAAGCTTATAAACACACTCAGAGTACATATAATGACTTAAGTGGATTTGAGTATGACGAAGCACCTAAAGCTGAAGCTCAAATAGCAGTGATTGACTTTGGTGTTAAACGTAATATTTTAAATGAAATTGTCTCAGCAGGGATTGGAGTAGAAGTTATTCCAAATGATTTTAAAGCAGAAGATTTAATAACACAATATAAAGAAAAAGCAATAGATGGCGTTTTCCTTTCAAATGGTCCTGGGGATCCACTTGTATTAAAAGAGGAGCAAGCACAGATTAAAAAACTTATAAAAGCAAAAGTACCTATGTTTGGAATCTGTCTTGGGCATCAACTTTTAAGTATCTCTCATGGATATGATACCTTTAAACTGAAATTTGGCCATCATGGTGGAAATCATCCCGTAAAGAATGAAAAGACAGGTCTTGTAGAGATTACAGCACAAAATCATAACTATAATGTTCCTGATAACATTACAGAAATTGCAACTGTAACACACACAAATCTTTTTGATGAGACAATCGAAGGTTTAAGCTATAACAATAGCCCAATATTTTCAGTGCAACATCACCCAGAATCATCGCCAGGACCAAAAGAGAGTCGTTATATATTTAGCGAATTTCTAAACTTAATAAAACGATAGAATAGCACTTCTTATAAGTATTACTTATAAGAAGGACCGATAAAACAACCTTCAAAATTCATTTCTTAAAATAATATAAAATTCCAAAAGTAAACAAAAAGCTAATAAATCCCATAATTTAACTATAAATTAAGATAATTTAAACCATAAGGTTGCTAATATACAATGTTAATTAGTTTAATAAGGATATTTATATCATTTATTAAGCGTAATTGCTTTGAATCTTAAGGAGGCTATATATGGAGAATCGTCCATTAGGGTACGACTATACGGTTGCAAAGATGTTCATGCTTACAACGATTGTTTTAGGAATTGTTGGTATGCTTATCGGTGTAATTTTAGCGTTTGAGCTTGCTTTTCCAAGTATTAATACAATACTTGGATCAGGTCTTGCTGAATACACTAACTTTAGTCGTCTTCGTCCACTGCACACAGATGCAGTAATTTTTGGTTTTACAATTAGTGGTGTTTTTGCTACTTGGTATTATGTTGGTCAACGTGTACTTAAAGTTAATATGGCAGAATCACCATTATTAATGTTTTTAGGTAAGTTACAGTTTTGGCTTTATGTTGTTACAGTTGCGGCTGTAGTTGTTTCACTTCTTGCAGGTGTAACTACTTCAAAAGAGTATGCTGAATTTGAATGGCCAATTGACCTTGCTATAGTTGTAGTATGGGTGCTATTTGGTGTAAATATGTTTGGTCTTATCGGTATGCGCCGTGAGAAGAGTTTATATATCTCTGTATGGTATTACATCGCTACTTTCCTTGGAATAGCTATGCTTTACCTTTTTAATAATATGGAAGTTCCTACTATGCTTGCAACATCTGCTGCTGGTGAAACAGGAATTGGTAGCTGGTATCACTCAGTATCTATGTATGCTGGTACTAATGATGCACTTGTTCAATGGTGGTATGGTCATAATGCTGTTGCATTTGGTTTTACTGTTCCTATTGTTGCAATGATTTATTATTTCTTACCAAAAGAGTCTGGTCAAGCTATCTACTCATATAAACTATCATTACTTTCTTTCTGGGGACTAATGTTTGTTTACCTATGGGCTGGTGGTCACCACCTTCTTTTCTCAACTGTTCCTGACTGGATGCAAACTATGGGATCAATTTTCTCAATAGTTCTTATTCTTCCATCATGGGGTTCAGCGATCAATATGCTTTTAACAATGAAAGGTGAGTGGCAACAAGTTGCAGCATCTCCATTAATTAAGTTTATGGTTCTAGGTTCAACATTCTATATGTTCTCAACATTAGAAGGTCCTATCCAAGCTATTAAATCTGTTAATGCTATTGCTCACTTTACTGACTGGATTGTTGGTCACGTTCACGATGGTGTTCTTGGTTGGGTTGGTTTCATGATTATGGCTGCACTTTACCACATGGCTCCACGTGTATTTAAACGTGAGATCTACTCTAAGTCTCTAATGGCTTCTCAATTCTGGATTCAAACTTTAGGTGTTGTTTTATACTTCACTTCTATGTGGATTGCAGGTATTACTCAAGGTATGATGTGGCGTGCTCACGATGAGTTTGGTAACTTAGCTTACTCATTCATCGATACTGTTACAGTTCTTCACCCTTACTATGCTATTCGTGGTGTTGGTGGATTATTATACTTAATTGGTTTCTTAATGTTTGCTTATAACATTTATAAAACTATGACCGCTGGAAAACCTCTTGAAAAAGAACCAGCTAATGCATCGCCTATGGGCGCTTAAGAAAGGGAGGATTATAATTATGTTTCATTGGTTAGAAAAGAATCCGTTTTTCTTTGCGGTAGGTGTTTTTGTTACTATAGCTTTCGCTGGTTTGATTGAAATTGTTCCAAACTTTGCTGAAGCTTCTCGTCCTGTAATCGGTACTACTCCTTACTCTACTTTAGAGTTAGCGGGTCGTAATGTTTATATTAAGAACAGTTGTAATGCTTGTCATTCACAACTTATTCGTCCATTCAAATCTGAAACAGATCGTTATGGTCACTACTCTTTAAGTGGTGAGTATGCATTTGATCGTCCTTTCCTTTGGGGATCAAAAAGAACTGGTCCAGATTTACATCGTGTAGGTAACTACCGTACAACTGACTGGCACGAAAATCATATGAAAGATCCTGCAGCTGTTGTTCCAGGTTCAATCATGCCTAAATATACTTGGATGTATACAAACTTAGCTGATATTGATACTGCATTTGCAGAACAATTAACAGTAAATCAGTTTTTTGCAGTACCTTATAATAAACCAGTTCCTATGAAAGATGGGTCAACTACGGTTGTTAAAATGGGGGGATCCGTTGCAGAAGCAAATGCTTTAGCATTAGCAGAAGCAAAAGAGATTGTAAAAGATATGAAAGATCAAGATGTTAAAGATGCAGTTGCTAGTGGTAAGATTCCAGAAATCGTAGCACTTATTGCATATATGAATAGTCTTAAATAAGTAGGAATTTAAAGTGAATATTGCTGACTTACAGGCTTATGGATATTTTGCGATTACTGTCTTTATGACAGTATCTTTATATGCTTATATATATCATTTATATAAAAATAAAAAAGATGCAGATGGTCATGACTATGAAGAGTATAGTAATATGGCATTACATGATGATATAGGGGATACTCCGGTAAACCCTATATCAAAAGATGATAAAAAATAGGAGAGATATATGAATAAGCTTTATCTTTGGGGAATTATCGTCACAATAGCTATGCTTGGTGCTACTTACCTTTCGGTAGGTATGTCTAAGGGTGGTATTAATGGTGATATCGTTAACATGCTTGCAATTGCGGGTGCTGTTGCACTTGTAATTATTACAGTATTTGTTGTAATCAAGTATGTTCGTCAAATGCAAACTGATACTGCAGAGGGTGAGTTAGCAGACGAATCTTGGGATAACATTGGTGAGTATAAGAATCCATTACCGTTTGGTTGGGCTATTATGTTCTTAGGAACTATGATTTGGGGAATGTGGTATATGTTAGTTGGTTATCCAGTTAATGCATACTCTCAAATTGGTGAGTATAACGAAGACGTTGCTGCTCATAATGCGAAGTTTAATACTCAATACGCTTCTATTACTGGAGACAGATTAATAGAAATGGGTGAGTCAGTATTCTTAGCTGAATGTAAAGTATGTCACGGTCTTTCTGCTGATGGTATTGATGGAAAAGCTGCTAACTTAAATGTTAGACTTGAAGCTAATACTGTTAAGCATGTAATTGAGAATGGTTCAAATAATCAACTTCTTGGTTCTGAAATGCCAATGCCAGATCGTAATGGTCTTTTCAACATGAATAGTGGTGCATTAATCACTGATGCTGAAATCGCAGCTGTTTCTGCTTATGTAGCTGATGGTATGGATGCATCTAACAAAGCTGGTGCTGAAGCATTTGCTGGTGTTTGTGCATCTTGTCATGGTCCTGATGGAATGGGTATGGAGTATGTAGCACCAAGTATCGCTGCATTTAATCCAACACTTGTTACTAATGTTCTTAACCATGGTAAAAAAGGTGTTATCGGTACTATGCCTGCATTTGAGAGATTAAATGCTAAACAAAAAGAAGCTGTTGGTGCCTATATCACTAGCTTAAGTGCTAAGTAAGGAGTCTGGTATGAATGAGAATAGAAGCTTATTTGGTCTTAATGGCATCACAGGTATGTTAATTGCTACTACACTTTTACTTAGTATTTTAGCTTATTTGACTATGGGTGCTTTGAGCGTTCAGCATGCAAATGCTGAAAACTATTATCAAATAGAAAATGAAAAATCAATTAAGATGTTTAGTGTAGATAATGCAAAACAATCTTTTGTTGATGTTAAATAGAGGAGTATGTAATGGATAAAATTCTTTCTTGGGGCCTAGTAATTATGGCTGCATACACACTTTATGCGGTTATGACACCTAATCACCTTTTTTTAGGGTAGGAAATTTCATTGAAATTTTTAACTAGAGGGCTTTATGCCCTCATCCTCACAACTTTTTTTCAAACACAATTAGTAGCAGAGTATTTATATAAAGATGAAGTAGTGAATCGTCAAGCTTTCACTGATCAAGTAGAGAGACTAGGCCGTGAACTACATGATAAAACAGGTATTGCACTGAGACTAGTAATGATTAAAGAATTACCTACAGATATAGATATGGTAGCTTATGAAAAATCTCTTCTATCAGAGTTTAGTGAACCGACGATTCTTTTAACATTCGCAGAGTTAAATTCTGAAGTAGATATACAAGTAAATGATACTTCTTTATATAAGTATTTTGATAGAAAACAGGTTTTAAGCCCAGTTGCATCTGCTGTACAAGCTTTTATTATGGCTTTAGTATATGCTGATGGTTGGGATCATTTTAATGAATTAAGAACAAATTATGGTGGTACAATTCTACCTCTTTTAGCTGGTAAAGCTAAAAAAGAACAGATAGTTGGTAAATATGCTGGAAGTATGTTTAATGGTTATATTGACATTGCACATCAAGTTTCAGTATCTAAGGGTGTTGTTTTAGAGAGTGATCCTGGCGATGCTAATCAAACTGCACTCTTTTTTGTAAAACTGTTTTTCTATGGTTTCGTTTTATACGGTACAATTATGTACATTAGAAGAACAATTTATAGAAGAAGGTATAAGAATGAGCAAAAATAGCAGCGGAAGAGCTTGGCCATATATTATTGGTGGTTCGATCACTTTAGTATTCGGGTTTTGTGTGGCAACTGTTGTTGTAACTAGTCAAGCAAATATACAAACGAGTGATGCATATATGACATACTACCAAGATGCAGATGCACAGGCAAATGATCTTATAGTTGCTAGAATTGCATTTGACAAAAAATATAAGATTGAATATGTAACAGATGGTATAAGTGAAAAAGGATCAGTAATCTCTTATCGAGTGACTGATTTAGAAAATAATCCTATTGATAATGCTACTGTAGTGATTGCAACAAGTAGACCTGAAACACATGAGTTTAACCAAAAATTTGAATCTCCAGAGGTGAGTAATGGTATCTACTCATTTAAAGGTGCAGAGTTCCCTAAAGTTGGTCTTTGGAATATAATTGCAAAAGTAACTGTCGGGAATGATTCTAGATTTTTTAACATAAAAGCAGATACTCGTATTAAAGAGGCTTTTGAATTTTAATCTATGGATAATCGTACCATAGTTCTTCCCTCTGCTCGTGCTATTAGACACGAGCAACTGCAACTCACACAAGACTCTCTTTTTCTTCCAAACTATATTACGATGAATGAGTTTATATCTAAGCTCTGTATTGTTAAAGAGTATAAATATATTGATGATGATAGCCGTGTTTTACTACTTCTTGAAGCTTCTAACTTTGAAGCATTTCGCACTCTTCAAATTGAGAGAAACTTTTTTACATTTACTAAAAACAGTAGTTATATATTTAAATTTTTTGCAGAATTAAGTGCAGAACTTTACGAGATAGAAAATCTTCGCGGTGCAGATATATATGGAGAGTATGAAGAGCATATAAGTATACTTATAGAGCTCTATAAAAGATATGAATCACTCTGTTGTGAACGAAAATATCTTGATAAAATCTTTTTGCCAAAACTGTATGAGTTTAATAGCTCTTATGCAAGAACTCATAAAGTGATAAGTATAAAAATAGATGGACATTTGACAAATTTTGAGTTTGAACTTTTAGAAAAATGTTGTGAGTATAGTGAAGTAACACTTCTTTTTACCGCTTCAAATTTTAATACTAAAATGCAAGATAAATTTGCTGATTTAGGTATTGAGCTTGAGAGTGGTAACTCGTATAGAATTTCCCTCAATAATAAAACTATATTGGATGCTGAAAAAGTAGTTAAAAATAGTCGTGTCAGTTGTGAAAGCTTTAATGAAACGCTACTGCAGGTTGCCTTTGTAAAAAAGAAAATTGCAGATTTTGTGGCAAAAGGCTATAAAGCAGAAAATATTGCAGTTATTTTACCAAATGAGATGATGGCTGAGAGACTAAAAAGTTTTGACATAAAAGCAAATTTAAACTTTGCAATGGGTGAACCTTTTACAAAGAGTAAACTCTACATTAAACTACAAGCTACTACTAAATCTATAGAACTTGACTCTTATGAGAATAGTGCAAGAGTCCAACGAGTTGGTGATGAACTCTACAAACTGTTATACAGAGTTTATTATAAAAATGCAGAGGAGTTAGACTTTATACTCTTTCTCGAAGATCTTAAAGAGTTCTTTTCAAGTAAGCAAGAGATAAAGATATATGAAGAGGAGATTTTTAGTTTCAAAAAACTTCTTCCCTTTATGAGAGAGATGAGTGTTAAATCATTACTTAACTTATTTATGCAGCGTTTAGCTTCTCGTACAATGGATGATGTTCGTGGTGGAAAAGTGACTGTAATGGGGGTTTTAGAGACTCGTAGTGTAGTGTTTGATGGTGTGATAATTATTGATTTTGATGATAAAAATGTTCCTAAACGTAGTGATAAAGATATGTTTTTAAACTCTCAAGTTAGAGAACTCGCTTATCTCCCAACGATGAGCGATAGGGAAAATCTTCAAAAACATTACTACGAGATGCTAATAAATGCTTCTAAAGAGGTTGCAGTATCCTATGTAAGTTCAACTGAGAGTAGTGGCTCTCGATTTTTGAAACAGCTAGAAATAGAGTCAAGCACTATCCATGATGATAGTGAATATGCAGAGATACTTTTTAAATTAGCTACACACAAAAGAGAAGTTTTTGTAGATAAAGTGATTCCATATACTTTCAAAGATGTAAAAATATCTAGTAGCCGTTTAAAAATCTTTTTAAGTTGTAAGAGAAAGTATTACTACAAGTATATAGAGCATATAAAAGGGCATACAATTCCACAAGATATGCCTCAAGAGTACGAGATAGGAAATGCAGTTCATTTAGCCTTAAAAGAGCTCTATACAAAAAGAAGTTTTTATGAAGACTCAAGTGAACTAAAACAGGATTTAGATAGAGAACTTGATCGTGTACAAGGAAAGAGTGAGTTAGATAAATATCTAATAGCACTTCAAAAAAAGAGGCTTAGAAGTTTTGCATCAGCGGAAGTTATACGTTTTAACCAAGGCTATAGAGTCTACTCATGCGAAGAGTATTTTGAGATTCCTTATGAGGGCTTAACTCTTATAGGACAGATAGATAGAGTAGATAAAAACGGTAGTAATGTAAGTGTTCTCGACTACAAAACAGGTGGGTATAAACTCTATAATAAGAACAACTTTATGGAAGCAACTGATTTTCAACTAGAGTTTTATTATCTTTTAGCTTCAGGTATTGGTAATGTTGAGAGCTGTGCTTTTTATGATTTGAAAGATACAAAAATAGTAACAGAGAGTTTTTTACCCGAAAAGCTTGAAGTGTTGAAGTCTATTTTACATGATTTAAAAGAGATAGAAGAGATAGATACAAAACAGTGTGAAGATCAATCAAACTGTCTATACTGTGAGTATCGTATAGTGTGTCAAAGAGATTAAACTTTTAGTATACAAATCTCTTTGCAAAGCTATTTCTTTTACTAATCGCTCGACACTTAAAAAATGTTGTTTGTAAAAAATATAAATCGACTAAAGGTATAGCTACGAGAGTGTATTGAGATGGTATACCTATAGCCTTTAAAATTATAAATCCAATATAACTTGATAATAAGATTATAACAAATTGAAGTACAAGATAAAGTCTTGGTAAGAGTTGTGAATTTGATCTTCTATTGTTGTATGGATTTCGAGCATTCATGAGTAAACAACCTTTCAGTATTTGATTTTGTTATTTTACAGTAATTAAACAAAAAATAAAATAAAACAACAAAAAATTATAAAGAGAGTGCTTTTAGAAGAGTGAGCTTTTATTATCTAGACACCATTGAATACTCTCTTTTGAGTGCTTCTTAAGATACACATTTGTTTTAGAAAAGGGTTTTGAACCAAAAAAACCTCTATAGGCTGAAAGGGGTGAGGGGTGTGGTGCTTTAAGTACTAAATGCTTATCTGTGTCGATGAGTATCTCTTTCTTTTGAGAGGGTCCACCCCATAAAATAAAAACAAGATTCTCTTTTTCCCGAGAGAGTCTCTCTATTACAGCATTTGTAAACTCTTCCCAACCCTTTTTTTGATGTGAATTAGGTTTCGCCTGTTCTACTGTGAGTACACTGTTTATAAGAAAAACTCCCTGTTTTGCCCATAAGGTTAGATCTCCATTCTCAGGAAGAGTACATCCTATATCTGTCACTAACTCTTTATAGATGTTTCGTAATGAGGGAGGGGTCTTAACACCTGCATAAACTGAAAAAGCTAAACCATTGGCTTGGTTTGGACCATGGTATGGATCTTGACCGATAATAATCACTTTAACATCTTCAACTTTTACAAGATTAAAAGCTCGAAAAATATCATCATACTTTGGATAAATTGTTTTATGAGTATATGCATCTTTAATAAATGTCGTGAGCTGTAAGAAAGAATCTTTTTGTAACTCTTCCTTTAGTAAGTGAGACCAATCTGTTGCTAAATTCATATAATAATTATAGCATATCAGATGAAAAATTAAAATTTATAGTTAAGTGTAAAACGAGATATATTGATAGTTACATTTTTATTTTTTATAGGTAGTTCTGTTGCTCTTTGATAAATATACTGGTATCTAAGTACAAAATTAGATATATTTTTTCCTATTCCTACTGCATAAGTTCTATCAAATTCCATTGCATGATGTTGGATCTTACATCCATCATTCATTACAGCAAAAGCACGCTTTCCAAAATATGCACCTATTCCCATATGATAAGAGTTATAGTGCGCATGAACTTTTATACCACTCGTTAAGTATGATTCCTTTGCATTTTTTGTAAAAGCATTTTTATTTTTATCATTAAGTAAAAGGTATTTTGTAATTGATGTAAACTTAATACCTATAGTGTTTAGTTTTAACTTATAGTTAAGTTTTAAATCACTCTGGAGTACATTGAAGTCATTGTAGTCTGTATAGTATTCGGTTACATCAACTGTTAATTCATCATTTATTTTAAATCCAAGACCTACTGCATAAGCTTCTCCATGAGATGTTATAGCAATATTATCATCAAGTATATTTATATAGTTTAGATGTAGATATAGATTTTGATTTAGAGAGTATCCATATTGTAAAAAAAGTTTTTGGATTTTCAAATCTTCTTTGAGAGGAGGTTTATAAGTATTTGCTTTAGCAGCTTCATATATGAATTTATATGTAGAAGCATTATAGTGAATATCTGCACCTACACCTAAACTACCAGCATCTTTTTTTTGTTTAGAATATGCGTACTCCTTGAGCTCCATATAAGAAGATAGACTAGAGTGAACTATTTCTGTATCTGTTGCAAAAATTTTACTACTCAAAAGTACTAGTAGGATTAAAAATTTATAGTTCAATGTTTCTATCCCTTAAAAGTCGAATTTTTCTGTTTTGAAAACTTTAAACTCAGTGGCTACTTTTTCATTTTCAAGGTTAAGCTTTTTAATCGCTTTTGGGTTAACAAGGTACCAACCAAGTACAACAGTAACACTGTCACCTTTTTGAAGCTTGAAGTCATACTTTACAGCTCTCTTCTCATTAGCTTTTATCATAGTGTCTTTGAGTGTAACACTAGCTTTCCATGGCATAGCAGGTTTTCCATTATGCCCAATAACACGTACAAAAACTTTATCTCTCAGTTGTGTTACTTTTTCCTTTCTCTTTACACTCACTTTTAGAACAGCTGTTCTGAGTGGATGTAGAAGAAGAGCATGTGATGAGCGGTTGTCAACATTTACTATAAAATCATTTATCTCTTTTAATAGACTTATATCTACATACTTTTGAAGCATATCAGAGTTGTAGTGACTTCCTGCGAAACCATGAAAAGTATGTTTTTTTGTCTCATGAAGAGTAGAAACACTTCCCTTTACTTTTGGCATATGGCAACTCACACAGTTTGCACCATCCATCTCGTTAGCGATATTTGTAGAGCAGACATTGAGTTTATGTTTATTCATCTTATGTGAGTGACACCCTATACATACATTACCATTTCTCATATGCTCATTTCCCTTAGTTACAATAGCATGATAGGGTGAGTCAATATGCTCTTTTCTTGTACCAAAGTAAGCTTTAGGTGTTGTTGCAATGATGTTAGTATTATGTTTTTTATGAAGCTCTATATCTTTAATACGATGACAATAAGCACAGCTTATACCCTCTTGATGTGTTCTGTTTTCTAAATTAGGAAGGGCTTTTTTCCCTTTTGTTAGCATATCATTAAGATTATTTGCTGCAGGAGTATGGCATTTACCACAGCCATAATGTTGCATCTTTTTATTTGCTGGGTGTTTCGACCATACTGCATTGTGGATAGGGTCTTTTTGTGGTGTAGAGTGCATATGCATAGAGCCGTTAAACTCTTTGTATATCTCAGTATGGCAAGCTTTACAATCTTCACTAGATGCAAAGGTATGTGTCTTATCATTTGCTACAAGTGATGAGAGAAGTAGTATAAGTAAATAGGTTTTTTTCATAGAAAATCCTCAAATAGGTAATTTTAAATGCAATTATAACTAGAATAACTTATACAAATATTTATAATTTGATAAGATTATATATATTATAATATATTTATTGTGAGTAAAGGAGAAGTTATGCAAAGAGTTATAATCTCTTTACTATTAGTTGCTGTAAGTAATATGCTTGCAGATGATGGTGCACTTCTCTTTAATGGAAATTGTGTAACCTGTCACCATATAAATAAATCAATCTCGGCACCCTCTATTAAAGTTGTAAAAGAGCGTTATCTTTCTGCTTTTTCTGAGAAAAAAGAGTTTGTAAAGTATATGTCTCTTTTTGTTATACAACCTGATGAAAACATCTCTATAATGAGAGATAAGATTCAAGAGTATGAGATTATGCCCATTTTAGGATATGAAGAGAGTGTTGCAGAAGAGATAGCATCATATATTTTTGAGACTCATTTTTAAAATTTTTGGTGCTTCTTTTGGAATTACAGTACTAGCTATGTCGTTTGCATAAAGAGAGCTTAGTGAAATGAGTGTAAGTAGAGTAATAGATATAAATCTATTTTTCATAGTGTGTTCCTTACAATTGTGTAAAATTATAATATAGCATTGGATAAATCAACAAAGATTATATTAATTATAACTAACTATAATTTCAATATGAATGATTATATCCTCTACAGCATTATCACTTTTTTTCTCTCTATACTCTTTTCTATGGGTGGAGCAGGAGCTGGTGTGGCACTTATTCCTATTTTAAACTTTTTAGGGCTTGATTTTAGCATTGCAAAAGCTGTTGGACTTTTTGCAGGTGCTTCTACCACCATCACCTCTAGTATTATGAATATTAAACGCAAGCTAATAGAGTATCGTTTTGTTTTTCCTATCGCCACAATGATGCTTCTTTTTGCACCCCTTGGGGCATATAGTAGTCGTTTTATAGATGAAGAGTTCGTAAAGTTTTTCTTTATGTTGATGCTTTTTTATAGTGCCAGTATGATGATGTTTGGAAAGAAAAAAGCACTTTTTCATTTTGAGTCACGAGCTATTTTATTTTTTGTAGGGGCTTTTGTAGGTTTTTTAGCGGGACTTTTAGGTGTAGGTGGTGGAAATATTCTTATTCCACTTTTGGCACTTCTTGGGTATGAGCCAAAGAAAGTAGCAGTAGCTGTAAGTTTTGTAGTACCTTTTTCGGCTTTAAGTTCATTTTTTACTTATGCTGCTTATTTGAATTTAGATTGGGTATTACTTGTAATTGTAAGTGCTTCTGCTATCACAGGTGGATACATAGGAAACTATATGATGCACTTTAAACTTAAACAAGAGCATATAAAAAAGCTAATGGCTCTACTTCTTTATGCTTTAGCTATAAAGTTATTATTGCACTTTATTTAGTCTCTTTTTTTTCTATTCTTAAGGCTTTTGAGTGGAGAAGGGCATCCGCAGTTTTTTTTCTTGCAGATTCTATAAGACGAGCAAAGGTAGTTCTTGAAATTCCCATCTTATCTGCACACTCTTGTTGGTAAAGACCCTCATAGTCAGAGAGACGAATAGCTTCCATCTCATCTTCACGAAGTTCTATTACCTCTAAGTATATTTTTCTTACACCACAAGGTTTAAAGCAGACATGACTATGATCTGCTTCTATATTTCTCTCTATTTTTTTTCTTCCACTCACCAGAAAACCTTTTCTTATTAGTAGAGAGTATTATAGTCCATTTTTGTCTAATTTTCCCATATTTTCAAGATGTTTTACATTAAGTTGCACAAATTTTAATGCACTAAAGACAACCATAGGCCATGATGCATACCAAACAAGTTCTGATAAATATTCCATTTTCTCTCCTTAGTAGTGATGCGAGTCAGCTTTGACTTCATCTATAGTTATTTTTGTAGCATCCGACTTAATTAAAAAATGGGTGCTTACTTTTCTCTTTGTCTGTTTGAAAGTTCTCTTTCATAATGTTTTGCCAATGTTCATATTGACAAATCCATCATAATAGAGAGAGTAGACCCAGTGAAGAGATTTCATAATTTTAGATTTTGTTCTCTAAGAAGTTTTTTACAACTTCATCAGCCGTAGTCCCATGTTTTTGGCGAATTTTCTTCACTTTAAGTCCAACAGACTCGAGTGCTTCTTTCATATTTTCACCAACTGCTTGAACTAAGATAATATCACACTCTTTTAAGCCTTCTATATCTTTTCTATGAGAGTTTGTATGTGCTTCGTGCTCTTCATGAGAGTGATTATGCTCATGTTCATGAGTGTGTGAGTGATGGCCACCATCATGATGTTTGTTTGGAACAAGCTCTATGAGTTTTGCATCTTCGTAGATGGCAAAGTAGGCTGATTGACCTGTTCGTTTTACTATGGTTTGTTTGTCTTCATCGACTGCTAATACTATTTTCATTCTATCTCCTTAGTTAAATATTATTTTGAACATATGACAGAATTCTAGTGAACATATGACCATATTTTAGTTAAGGAAAATAATTAAGTTAATTTGATAAGATTATATTAATTATAATTAACTATAATTTTTCTAACTAATAGAAAAAGGAAAGATGATGACATTTTTAGATGATGAAATATATGAAGCTGTAGAAAACTATCTTCCAACTGTAAGTGAGTATATAAGTTCTCATGGTGGAGGAATTGATCTTTTAGGTGCTAAAAATGGTACTGTTTACATCACTCTAACGGGGGCTTGTGGAGGTTGTTCTATGAGTTTGATGACAACAAAAATGGTTGTACAGAAAAAACTTCGAGAACTTATTCATCCTGAACTGATTATAGTAAATGTAGATGGAACTCCAGAAAATATGATGCCAGAAGATGTTTATGTTCCTCCAGAAGAAGAGATAGAGGAAGAGGAGTCTGCACCAAAAAATGGTATGATTGAGAACTTAAAACATATAATAGGATTATAAGATGCAGATAAGTTATGAAGATAAAGAGTTCACACAACGTTACCAACTCATGGCACAGACTATTATTCCTCGTCCTATTGCTTGGATAGTTACAGAAAATAATGGTGTTACAAATATTGCACCTTTTAGTTACTTTATGGGACTCTCCTCAGAGCCTGCTACTATGATAGTTAGTATAGGTCATAAGAGTGATGGAAGTGAGAAAGATACACTGAAAAATATTCGTCAAACTGGAAAATGTACTATCTGCATGGTGGATGAACCACTTTTAGAGAAGATGCACTTTAGCTCAAAAGAGATGGAGAGTACTTTAAGTGAAGCAACTCATTTTGATATAGAGACAGCAGATACAGTAGAGGGATATCCTCCTATGATAAAGGGAGTGCCCAGTGCTTTCTTCTGTGATTTTTATCAGGAGTTAGAGCTCAAAGGTTCTAAAACTATTCCTTTAGTTGTAGAGATAAAAGAGCAGTATATCTCGGATGCTATCATTAGCGATAGAGAAAAAATCACACTAGATTATGAGCCTGTTGCTCGTGTTGGAAAAAGCTATGCTCTCTTAGGTAAAAAGATAGCTGTTCCAGTTATAAAGTAGGATGTGAGATGTTTTTAAAAACTTTTAGAGTTAGTTTACTTTTTCTCATAGCATTTGGTACATTTGCTTGCCAAGAGAAAAAAGTAGTGCACTTTAATAAGAAAGAGCTTCTCGAGAAAAAATGTTCAAAATGTCATAATTTAGAGCTTCCTCCTGAAACATTTGAAGATGAGATAGCCCCTCCTATGATGGCAGTGGCATTTCATGTAAAGAGTTTTATGCATGTGAATGATGAGAGTCTTCGTATTCCAAAAGCTATAGCGTTTGTAAAAGAGTATGTTGTGCATCCAAGCCGTGAAAAATCGCTCTGTGATAAAGCGTCTCTTGATAGTTATGGTCTTATG
>Ga0256836_1000303_pt1 | contig 28263 bp, 30 predicted proteins | sample 4561380metaG_FD_185974 | JGI IMG/M metagenome (GOLD analysis project Ga0256836, IMG submission 185974) | Hydrothermal vent microbial communities from Guaymas Basin, Mexico - 4561-380 | ecosystem: Environmental > Aquatic > Marine > Hydrothermal vents | place: Mexico: Guaymas Basin | collected...
AAACAATATATTCAGTCCCAAGAAAGACCTAATCAATGAGCTACGCTCATCCTTTATTCTCCCTCTAATTATTCTAATTTAGAGGGAGAATTCTTTGGAAATTTGGTTAAATTTTTCACAATTCACTATTAATTAAATCTTAATAATATGTTACAATTTCATCAAAAAGGATTCAAATGAATGAATTGTGGTTATTTTTTGGATTTTTAGGCCATAACCAACATACTCAGCTTATTGTGCATACACTTCTTGCTGCATTACTCGCAATTATTGTTGCAAAACTTGCTACAAGAAACCTTCAAACAATTCCAAGCGGATGTCAAAATGTTATGGAAGCAACGGTTCAAGGTATTTTATACATCGGTAAAGATGTTGCAAACGAAGAAATTGCAAGAAAATATCTTGTGCTTGCTGGAAGTTTAGCTATTTTTATCTTCTTCGGAAATGTATTAGGAATTATTCCTGGATTTGAATCACCAACAGGAAACGTCAATTTAACTTTAACATTAGCATTAATTGTATTTTTATATTATCATTATGAAGGTATTAAAGCTCAAGGACTAAAACATTATATAGCTCACTTTGCAGGTCCTGTAAAATGGTTAGCGCCTTTAATGTTTCCTGTAGAAATCCTTTCACACTTCTCAAGAATTATTTCACTTGCATTCAGGTTGTTTGGTAACATCAAAGGGGATGATTTATTCTTAGCAGTTTTACTTATGCTTGCACCTTGGGTATTCCCTCTTGCAGGTTATGCACTTTTAACATTCTCAGCTTTCTTACAAGCTTTTGTATTTATGGTATTAACTTACGTTTATATCTACGGTGCGATAACCGGAGAGGAAGAAGCTCTTTAGGAACAGATTTTGCTAAGACTCCTAAAAAGGAGTCTTATGCAAATTCAATCAATTTCTTACAATTCACATACAGCACCTAACAACTCAACTTTAAGCGATATTTTAAATAATCTCTCTCCTCAGGATAAAGCGGTTTTTAAAAAAGCACTTTTAAGCGTTCCAAGCAAAGAGCTTCCAAAAGTAATAAGAGCTTTATCTCAAATCCCTCCAAATGAAAATTACATAAAAGAACTTTTAAACAAAATAGATGAATTTATACCCCAGAAAAAAGGATTTAGCATTTATGCTTAAGTATATGATTACAGACCCAAATTACTCTTTAGAAGAAATATTTAACGCAATAAAAAAACATAAACCAGATTTTGTCTGTTACAGAAACAAAAAATATTTTGATGAAGAAGAGATAATTGAATTTGCCAAATTTGCAAAAAATTATTCAAAGGTATTTATTAATCTTGATTCGTTAAAAGACACTTCACTTCTTAAATATTTTGACGGAGTTCATATTCCCAGCTCAAGACTTGATGAAATAGATAAATTTAAAAACAAAATCACAATTGCATCAACTCACAACACAAAAGAAGTTTTAAAAACAAAAGATGCCGATTTTATAACATTTTCCCCAGTATTCGATTCAAAAGGTAGAAAAGGGTTAGGGGTAAAGGTGTTAAATAAAATATGCAAAATACATCCAAACGTTATTGCACTTGGAGGAATTATAAGCAAAAAAGAAGTTAAAGAGATTAAAAAAAGCAAAGCAATAGGCTTTGCTAGTATTAGATACTTTCTTAACAACCAAAGCTATTAATTTTTTCTTGAGCTTCTTCTTTGTGAGATTTTTTAATTGACATTGCTACCATAGTCAAAGCAGTAGCAAGAGCTGTTAAATCATCACTAAAACCTACTACAGGAGTCACATCTGGAATAGCATCTAAAGGAATAATAAAATATCCCAAAGCTCCATAAATAATAGCTTTAGCTTTTGTAGATGTATCTGGATCTTTAGCTGTATAATACAATGTAAAAGCTTTTTCTAATAATCCACATCCCGCTTTTTTTGCAAAATTTGTTACTTTATCAAAAAAACTACTATCACTAAATTCTGAACTATATTTTTCTAAATCAGCCATTTTTTACCTCCTCACCAATTAATAAGTAACCTTGTAATAATAAGTGATTATACTCTTGACACCATTTAATCATTTTATCTTTTAGTGAAATATCTAAACCAAACTTCTCAATCATCTGATCTAATACCTTTTCTTCTTCTTTAACTAAACCATCTACCAACATTAAACATACTATTTCTAATAACACAATTTTTTTCTTAAAAACTTCTAAAAAACTAAGCTTGTCTAAAACATCATTTAACGATAATTTTGTAATAAAATCTTCACATTCAATCTCCATCTCTTTACAAAAAACTTTAATTTTTTCTTTCTCTTTGTCCGTAAAATCATTATCTACACTTGCAATATGAATTGCTAAATTTAAAAACAATTCTTTTTCTTCTTTATTCAGTAACATTAGAAACATTTTCTTTCCCTTCATTTTTTTTCATTTCTCTTACAATCCAATTTTTTTTCATTTCTCTTACAATCCATAACTTAAGGGCATATCCCCAATATCCCATTGCCCAAACAGTTAATAAAAAAATCCAATTTTCTTGTTTTTGAGTTAAATCAAAAGTATCTTTTAATACTGGCACCAAATAAGTCACAATAACTTTTGCCAATATTATCGACAAAATAGCATAAATAAGACTTCCTACATTAATTTGCATTCTTTCTCCTTCTCTTTTTATCCTATAGGATAAAGACAAATAAATTATATCTTTTTAAAATTTTATTGTCAATACTATCCTATAGGATATAAATGAAAGAAAAAAATATTTATGACTTTTATAAAAAAGTTGGAGAAAATGTTAAAAAATTTAGACTAACAAAAGGATATTCTCAACTTGAACTAGCATTAGAAATAGGAATAAAATCAGTAGCCTTTTACTCAAATTGTGAGAATGTAAGATATGGAAAACATTTTAACTTAGAGCATTTATACAAAATTTCTAAAGTTTTAAATGTAAATATATGTGAATTTTTTAAAGAAATAACTTCTACTAACTAAACTTCATTACATAATTTTATGAAGCTCGTTTCCTTTTGCCATCCAGTCTCTAAGCTCTTCCCACTTTTCATTTTCAATCAGTTTTTTTGCTTTATCTAACTCTTCTTTAAACGCATCAATAGAATCTAAAAGATTTTGTTTATTTTCTTTAAAAATATCCCTCCACATATCAGGATTGCTTTTTGCAAGGCGGCTCATATCCCTAAAACCTCCGGCTGCAAGGGTTACTATATGTTCTTTGTCTTCTTGGTTTAATACGGCGTTTGCTATTGAAAAAGAGACAATATGAGGCATATGGGAAATAAAAGCTGCATGACGGTCGTGCTCTTTTGCATCCATTACTTTTATTTTCATTTCAAGATGATTAAATATATCAAAAGCTGTTTTTACCTGTTTTTCACCGCTTTTGTCAATATTACAAACAACCATTATTTTATTTTTATATAAATCGGCAATAGCGGCATTTGGACCTGAGTATTCAGTCCCTGCCATAGGATGAGATGCAACAAGGTTTTTTCTTATGTTTTTAGGACATTCGTTAATAATTGACTCTTTAGTAGAACCAAAATCTATAATCGTTACATCTTCTTTTAAGTCAAGAGTTGAGAGTTTTTTTAAAGTACTGATAATTCCCCTTATAGGAATTGCAAGGATAATCACATCCGCTTTTGAAATTTCATCAATAGAGATAATCTCATCAACAAGCCCAAGTTTTATAGCATCAAGCTGATGGGCTTTATTGTGGTCAATACCAACTATTTTATCAAAATAACCTCTCATAGCAAGACCAAAACTTCCACCCATAAGTCCTAAACCAACTATCGCACAAGTCATTTAACCTCTTTTTAAGAAAATTATATCACAAATACGTTATAATTTTGCTTATTATAAATTATAAGGAGACAAATGAAAAAATCTATATTGTTAATAGCTCCCCTTTTACTTTTTGCAAAAGAAATCAAAGAAATAAAATATCAAGGACTTATACATATATCTCCTATCAGCGCAAATACTTTAATAAAAGTTTCTCCTAATTCAGAATTTAATATAACAAAAATAGATAATAGTATAAAAGCCCTTTACAGCACAGGCTATTTTGAAACTATAAAAGCAGATTATAAAAACGGAATTTTAACATTTATATGCAAAGAAAAGCCTACAATTGCACAAGTTGAAACAGTTAATGTTTCAGAAGATTTAAAAAACACTTTAAAAGAACAAAACCTTTTTCCTAAAAAAGGCGAAATTTTAACAGAAGAAAAGATAAAAAAACTAAAAAATTTTATAAAACAGTTTTATACTTCAAAAGGGTATTTCAACACAGTTGTAAAAATAGATATTATTCCGATTAAAAATAACCGTGTAAAACTTCAAATAATAGTAAAAAAAGGCAAAAAAGTTATTATAAGAAGTGTAAATTTTTATGGAACAAAACTGCCTAAAAGCGCTCTTTTAGATGAAATAGAAAACCGTCCAAGAACGTTTTTTAGTATTTTGCCATTTGCAAATAGCGGAGAGCTAAACTTATATAAACTCCTTCAGGATAAAAAGGCACTTCAAGATTATTTATACAATTTAGGATATATGGACTCAAAAGTTTCATTACCTATTGCAAACACAAACTTAGATAGTTATTTTGCAGACATTGATTTTAAAGTAAAAGAAGGAAAAAGATACTTAGTAAAAGAGGTAAAAATAGAATACCCTAAAGATATAAAGGTAAAACTCCCTGAACTAAAACTAAAACCCGACAAATATTTTAACGTCTCAGCCCTTAGAAAAGACTTAGAAGATATTCAGCACGCTTTTATGGATAAAGGTTACGCTTATGCAAAAGTATATCCTGAGATAAAAAAAGAAAACAATAAAACTTCTATAATTTATAAAGTAATCCCAGGAGAGATAGTCTATATAAGAAATGTAATTATTAAAGGAAACAATAAAACACTTGATAGGGTAGTTAGAAGAAATATCTATTTAGCACCAGGAGACAAATACTCTTATACAAATTATAAAGACAGCATAAATGCTTTAAAAAGAAAAGGATATTATGAAAAAGTAGAAATAAAAGAGCAAAAAATCTCAAATAACTTAATAGACTTAATTGTAACTGCTAAAGACGGTCTAAGCGGAACTTTAAGAGCCGGAATAAGCTATGGAAGTTATACAAAACTTGGATTTACTCTCTCTGTAAGTGAAAAAAATGTTTTTGGCAGCGGACAGAGTTTATCTGTAAGTGCTGATATCAGTTCTGTGTCAAGGACTTATAAAATTTCACTTTATAACCCACGGGTACTTGATAGTAAATATTCTCTAAATGCAGGTATTTACAATACTACATTTGAGGGGATTTCATACACATCAAAACAAAAAGGTGGCTATATAGGAAGCGGTAAAATGCTAAACAGATTTACAACCGCAGACATTACATACGGATATGTTAATACAAAACTGAGTGATTACAGCACAACCGAATATATAAAACCTGAAAGTACAAAAAGTTACATAACACTTGGAGTAAATTATAACAACACAGACGATTACTTTTTCCCGACTAAAGGTACAATTGCAAGAATAAGCAGTGAAATAGCAGGACTTGGAGGTGATGAAAAGTATATAAAAACTATTACAAGGGCTAAATACTTTTATCCTTTAACCAACAAAACATATAAAACAACCGCCGTTTTAAAATACAGGGTAGTAGCAGGAGCTATTATAAAGAACGGATATCTTCCTATAAACGAAAAATTTTATTTAGGAGGAGCCAAAACAATAAGAGGATTCAACTGGTATTCTATTTCACCTAAAGATGAAGAAGGAAATGAAATAGGAGGTAAATATGAATTTGTAACTGGTCCTGAAATTTCAACACCTCTAAATGAAAAAAGCAAAATCTGGCTAACCGGATTTATTGATTATGGAGCAGTAGGAGAAGATAAATTAAATATTACAAGAAGCTCTTACGGATTCCAGATTGACTGGATTACCCCTATGGGACCTCTTAGCTTTATATGGGCGTGGCCTATTAAAAGTGAAAAGGATGACGACTTGCAAAGGTTTGAATTTTCTTTAGGAGCCAGTTTTTAAGGAGATAAAATGAGAAATAAAAAACTTGGCTTTCTTGAAGCATTTAGTATAGGTGTTGGAGGAATGGTGGGAGGCGGAATTTTTGCCGTTTTAGGATTAACAATAGACCTTGCAAAAGGAGCCGCTCCTTTTGCCTTTTTAATAGCAGGATTTATTGCACTTGTTACTGCATATTCATATGCAAAACTTTCTATAAAATATCCAAGTGAAGGCGGGAGTATTGAGTATATTGTCCAGGCATTTGGAAACAATACCTTTTCATCAATTGTAAATAATCTTTTGTTAATATCTTATGTGATAATGTTAGCACTTTATGCATCAGCTTTTGGGAGTTACGGAAGTGCTTTAATTACAGGACACGAAGTGCCTTGGCTTCACAAAACCCTGGCTGTTTTTGTTATTAGTATATTTATTATTATCAATTTAATGGGATCACTCTTTACAGGAAAAGCCGAAGATATTTTGGTTTATACAAAAGTTGGAATTTTACTTGTATTTATAGCAATAGGTTTTTTCAGCGCACAACATTTTGAAAGGCTATCTCCTGAATACTAGGAGAATTTTATAAAAATAGTAACCGGAGGACTTATTATTTTTGTGGCATATGAAGGCTTTGAGCTTATTGCAAATTCTGCAAAAGATGTAGAAAACCCAGAAACAACACTTCCAAAAGCTTTTTATGCAAGTGTTGTTTTTGTAATTTTTTTATATGTCAGTATTGCAATTGTAACAATTGCAAACGTTGATTTTGAAACTGCAAAAAAAGCACAGGATTATGTTTTAGCAATTGCCGCTGAACCTATGCTTGGAAAAGCTGGATTTATTATTATTGCCATTGCAGCAATGATTTCAACTGCAAGTGCTATTAATGCAACAATTTATGGAGCTGGAAGAGCCGGATATTTAATTGCAAAACTTGGTGAAATTCCAAAAGAGTTTGCAAAAAGAGTAAAAAACGGATATGAAGGAATGATTATACTTGGACTCCTTGCAATTATCTTTGCTACAAGTTTTAATATAGAAAATATTTCAGTTGCAAGAAGTTTTGGATTTTTAATAATTTTTGGGCTTGTTAATCTAGCAAACTTTAAATTAAGAAATATTACACACTCAAACCCCTTTTTAGCATTGCTTGGAACATTTCTTTGTTTTGTTTCAGCCGGGGTTTTAATAGGATATAATTTAATTTACAATCCTCAAACCCTTCAAAGCAGTTTTTGGGTTGTAGTAATTGTTTCTGTTTTTACAATAGTTTATAAAAAATTAGGTAAAAAAATGAAAAAAGTTCTTGATGAGGAACTAAGAGATAAAATACAATAATTCCCGGTTTTTTGCTTTTAGCTTATCAAGTTCTTTTTGACTATAGGCAAAAGCTTTTTATAAATTTCTTCAAAAGTTTTTATAAACTCTTCATACTCTTTCCCATCAGGGTCCTCAAAAGGTATGTGAATAGTTTTTGTTTTTTTTGGAAATACAGGACAGGTCTCTTTAGCATTATCACATACCGTTACTACTAAATCAAAATCTTCATCAATCACCTCATCAACTGTTTTAGAATAAAACTCATCTCTCCAGATTCCATTTTCTTCTAAAACTTTTTTAGCGTTAGGATTTACTCTGCCGCTAGCTTCTACACCGGCACTCACAGCATTAATCCCCTCAGCCTTTAAAACAGCTTCGGCAATAATGCTCCTGCAGCTATTACCTGTGCATAAAATCAAAACTTTTTTACTACTCATCTTCTATCTTTAAATCAAAAAACAGTTCTCTTGTCTTTGAGCGCTCTTTTGCAAGATATAAATTTTCACCTTTTACGACAATTTTTTTGCCCTCTTTTTTTATATTAACTTTTGGCATAGAAAGATTGATATTAACAAGTTTTGCCACCCAGAAAATATTACATAGCTTTTCTATTATATCTTTTTTCGGTAAAAGACATTTAAATTTTTCTATCTCTTTTTTCTTGATTTTTTTTCTTTTATAATAACGTATGATTTTAGAAATCAAAAGCCTGTCGCAGTGTCTAAACCCATAGTGTAGGGAATTTAACAAAATATAATCGGTATGCTTATGAGCTTCGTAAAAATCTACTAACTCTCCGGCACGGGAGAGCTTGATGGCATAAGTGAGATGCATTTTATATTTATCATCAAGCTTAAAATCATCTTTTAATAAATCAAAAACTTCCAAAGCTATTTTAGTTTCATATGAGGCAATCTTTTTGTCAATCTGATAAACATCCATAATAGTTCTCACAGACGGGTTAAAATTATCAGGAAACCTGTAATTGTCGTTTCTTAACATATCGGTTAAAAACACCCCTTCTCTTACCCCAACACCGCTTGTAATTACTTCTTTTGCGTCTAAATATTCAAGCAGCTCTAAAAAAATAAGAGTACCCGGTCTTATAACATCAAGTCTTTCCGGTTTAATCCCAGCTTTTAAAAGTTCTTCATCACTCATTTTTATAATGCGTTCAAGCAACTCTTTTTGTTTTTTAACGTTGTAGGTAAATCCGTGAAGAATATCAAGAGGATATTCCATTCTTTTCATAATAGCCTGAGAAAGTGCTCTTATCGTCCCGCCGATACCAAATACTTTTTTTGAATTAAAAATATTTCCTAGTCTTTTTATTTCTTCTTTAATGTAGGCTCTTGCACCTTTTATATCGCCTTTATCAAAAAATAGCTCTTTTAATCTAACGGTACCAAGTTTAAGAGAAATAGTAGATTCTATTCTTTTATTTCGAATCAATGCAAGTTCGGTAGAACCACCACCAATATCGATAGTTACTCCGTTTTTTTCATATAAAAGATTTGCAGCAGCCACTCCCCCAAAAAAAGCCTCTTTATCTCCGTCAATTACTTTGATTTTTAATCCAAGCTCATCTTTAACGCGTTTTATAAACTCTGCTCTATTCGGAGCATCACGAACGGCTGACGTTGCAACACAGAGAATTTTTCTTGCTTTCAGAGACTTTGCGATTAAAAGAAACTCTCTAAGCGCCTTTATAGCTCTTTCAATCGCAAAATCCTGTAAATTTCCCCCGTTTTCATAGGCTCCTTCACTTATTCTGACTTTAGATTTTTCTTCACGAAGAAGATAAAAGCCAAAACGGCTGGTTTTTTTAAATACTGCCATTCTGGCAGAATTTGAACCTATATCGATTACAGCCGTTACTTTTGCCATTACTCTTCGTCTTTATGAATAAGTTCTGCTTTTAGCTTTAGTTCTTTTGCAGTCTCTACGTTATCAGGGTCCGGAACTATAGCATCGACAGGGCATACCTGAACGCATTGAGGCTCTCCTCCGTATTCGATACATTCTGTACATAAATCAGGGTCTATTTCATAAATAGGATCACCCGGTTCAATCGCCCCGTTTGGACACTCATCCACACACGCATCACACGCGATACACTCTTCAGTTATTTTCAGTGACATACTACTCCTTTGGATATGAAAATTTATAGCCTCTTCGGCGAATGGTTTTAATTGTATCAATTTTAAAAACTTTGTCAACCTTTTGGCGTATCTGATTTATAGCAACTTCAATAACATTTGGAGTTACAAGTTCCGGTTCTTCCCAAATGGCGTCAAGAAGCTGCTCTTTTGAGATAACCTGGTTTGGATACCTTGCTAAATGCATAAAAACCTCAAATGCTTTTCCTTTTAAATAAGACTCCTGACCTTTATAAATTACCTTTTCTTCATCTTTTACAATAATTAAGTCTTTTATTTTTATATAATCTTTTCCACCTCTTAAAGCAACATTCACTCTTGTTATAAGTAAATCAAAATGAATAGGTTTTTTAATATAATCATCAGCCCCCATCTTAAGAGTTTTTATTTCACTTTCAATTGAAGGGTCATCTGAAATTACTATAATTTTAATTAAAGGAAAAAGCCCCTTTGCATAATCTATAAACTTAAAAACTTCACTATTGCCAAAATTAGAATCTACTATAATTAAATTATAATGCCTTATATCCAAAAAATATTTAGCATCTTTTATCGTAAAAGCCTCATCTGTTTTATAACCCGCTTCATTTAAAGATTTTGTTATTAAATCGTTTAATGTCTCATCTTTTTCTACAACTAAAAGACGCATAATTCTCCTTTTTGCAAACGCCCATAGAAATTTAAAATATTATACCAAAAATTAATATTTTCTTAAAATTTCAACCCCAACTAAAGCATTCTTTAATATTTCGGGTTTTGTTATTTTTAAATAAAGTTCTCTCATTTGAGGAAACATCTCTTTTAATTTCTTTTCAATATCATCAACCGCATCTTCTATTAAAACATACTGATTTTGAATAATCATATTTTGAATTACATCACAGACTTTTGAATAATCTACATAATTTAATTTATCCTCATACTCAATCTTACAATCAACAACCACAAGCTGCTCTTCATTTCTCTCTTTTTCTAAAAGACCAAGAATTGCCTTAAAACTAAGCTCTTCTATAACAATTTTATACATTACACAACCCTTTTTTCCTGACCTGTAATTAATCTATAAATATTTTCTTTGTGTTTATAAATTACAATAAATGCTATAATCCAAAGTGGAGCATACGATTGAATTGAAAGATTAGGATATAAAATATAAGCACTTGCAATTCCTGCTAAAATCCCCACTAAAGAACTAAGGGAAGAAATTCTAACAGTCTTTGCCATAATAAACCATACAATTACTCCAACAAGTGCCGCTTTTGGTATCAAAACAAGCATTACCCCAAGTGTTGTGGCAACGCCTTTTCCCCCTTCAAATTTTAAAAAAGGAGAAAAACAGTGCCCTATAACCGCTAAAACAGCAATAGTCCAAAGAGTTGCATCACAAACCCCAAATAGTTTTGCCGCAAGTATAACTGCAGCCCCTTTAAAAGCATCTAAAAACAGGGTAATTGCCGCAAGTTTTTTTGCTTTTTTCGGCTCCTTTTCTTTTAATACCCTTAAAACATTTGTAGCACCTATATTTCCGCTGCCGTGCTCTTTTATATTGATACCTGCAAAATATTTTGCAATTAAATATCCAAAAGGAATTCCACCTACTAAATATGCAATTAAATACCACAAAAGATTATGCATTCTTATCCTTTTTTATGAAATTATACTTTAAATTTGGTAAAATTCTTTAAAAAGGCTTTTTATGGTAGATAAAGTCAAAGAACTATTAAAAAAACACAACATAACCCTTGCAGCCCACTATTACCAAAAAGATGAAATTTTTGACATTGCAGATTTAACAGGGGATAGTTTAGAACTTGCAAAAAAAACAAGTAAACTCAAAAACCCTTTGATTTTCTGCGGCGTAAGCTTTATGGGCGAGAGTGCAAAAATATTAAACCCAAATATTCCCGTATATATGCCCCGCCTTGCAAGCTGTTCTATGGCAAGAATGGCTGAGAAAGAAAAAGTAGAGGATAATATTAAACTTTTAAAAGAAAATAATATAGAATTTATTCCAATTACATACATAAACTCATCTGCAGAAATTAAAGCCATTGTAGGAAAACTTGAAGGATTAACCTGCACAAGCTCAAATGCCAAAAAAATAGTATCCTCAGCATTAGACCAAGGCAAAAAGGTATTTTTCCTGCCTGATAAAAACTTAGGGCAAAATGTAGCTAAAATGCTTAATGTCACTTCAAGCATTATAGGAGAAAAAAACTGGCAAGAGGCTGATATTATCTGTTTTAACGGGCACTGTAGCGTTCATCAGCTTTTTATGCCAGAACACGTTGAGTTTTATAAAGAAAAATATCCTGAAATAAAAATAGTTGTTCATCCGGAATGCTCCCCGGAAGTTTGCGAAATGGCAGACTTTGTAGGAAGCACATCTCAGATACTAAATTATGTAAAAGAGCACAAAAACGATTTAATGGCAATCGGGACTGAGTATAACTTCGTTCATAGAATGAAAAGGGATATCAATCCAAACATCTATATCTTAAGCTCAACAAAACCTGAATGTCCGAGTATGAACGAAACTACATTAAAAGAACTTCATGACTTGCTAATAGCAATTGATAAAGGAAAACCGTATAATGAAATAAAAGTTGATGAAAATATCAAAGAAAATGCCCTAAAAGCACTAAATCGTATGATGGAGCTGTCATGAATTTAATGAAACATCAAATAATAGATTTTTTAAAAAATGCACTAAATGAAGATATAGGAAGAGGAGACTTAGCAAGACCCCTTTTAAACGGAATTTCTAATGCAAAAGTTATTGCAAAAAGCGAAGGAATTGTAGCGGGAATTGAGTATATTAAATATTTTAGTGAAATTGCTGATATAAAATTTGATTTCTTTTTTGAAGACGGAAGTGAATATAAAAAAGGAGATGTAATTTTTGAAGTATATGGCAATGTAAAAGATTTACTATCTGTTGAAAGGACAATATTAAATATACTCCAACACGCAAGCGGTATTGCAAGCAATGCCTATGAGTTTGTAAAAAAAACTAAAGGCAAAATTCAAATTCTAGATACCAGAAAAACAAGACCGGGACTTAGAATTTTTGAAAAATATGCGGCAAAATGCGGAGGGGTTACAAATCATAGACTCGGGCTTGATGACTGTTTAATGCTAAAAGATACCCATCTTGCCAATTTTAAATCAATTACAGAAGCCTTACATATTGCAAGAAAAGAAATTCCATTTACTACAAAAATAGAAGTTGAATGCGAAAGCGTTGATATGGCAATTGAAGCTATGGAAGCTGGTGCTGATATTGTAATGTGTGATAATATGAATTATGAAGATATTAAAAAAGTGGTTGATATAAGAAATAAACACTATCCTCACGTATTCTTAGAAGCAAGCGGAAATATTACATTAGAAAATATTCAAGAATATATTAAAACCGGAATTGACGCAATAAGCAGCGGAGCTATTATACATCAGGCAACTTTTAAAGATTTTTCTATGAAGATGAAAGGAGGAAGCTATAATAATAGAAGATAAAGAATTTGAATTTGGTCATTTTTTAGGCGAAAATAAAGACGTTGAAGGATTTAAAAAATATATAAAAGAAAAGTTTAACCATAAACTTCAGGAATGGGATTTTGTTATAACAAATGACGGATTAAGAGAACTTGCATACTGTTATAATCCAATAAAAAACTCAATTGAAAGAATTGATAACATCCCTGAAACATCAAAACTTAGAATTAAAAACGCTCAAATTTTTTCCCCTCTTGATATTTACCAAAAATGTGCAATATATGCAATGGTAAGCTCTCCTGCAACCCTTCTTACAGGACGTTTTGGGAGCGGAAAAACACTTCTTGCAACCGCAACGGCCCTTGCCCTTACAAACAAAAAAATTTTTATTACTCGTCCGCCAATAGGAATTAGTAGTGATTATGATATAGGTTTTTTACCGGGAAGCAAAGATGAAAAGATGCTTGAATGGGCAGGAGGCTTTTTAAGCGCTTTAAATTATCTTTACAGAGGCATAAAAGGCGAAAACTACGACTCTATTAAAAACAGACTTTTTTTTGAAAAATTTGAAATAATCCCTTTAAATATGATTCAAGGAGTCTCAATACTTGAAGGAGAAATTTTAATCGTTGATGAAGTTCAACTTGTAACAAGAGAATATATGAGTATGATACTCTCACGTATGAGTGAGGGAAGTAAATTATTTTTACTCGGAGACATTCACCAAACATATTCAACTATACAAAAACAGGATAGCGGGCTTTTTAGACTTCAACAAGTCCTGCCTCATGAAGCACTTGCTTGGGTAGATTTAAAAAATATATATAGAAACAAATTAACAGAAATTGCAATTAAATTATTAGAGTAATATGAGGGAGATTATCCCTCTTTTTGTTTTTTATATTCAAGCACTGCCTGATATATCTCGTCTTTTATATGAAGTTTCTCTTTTTTAAGTTTATCAAGTTCTAAATCATCCATATGTTCTCTTCCAGCTTCAACTTCATCAATAATTTTATTAAGCTCTTTATGTCTTTGAATAAGTTTATCAATATGAGGATTTTTTGCCGCAAGCTCTTCCATAACAGGAATTAATTCAGGACAACATTCTTTAAACATATCTTCTCCTTTTTTCCTTATTATATCAAAATATATCGCATCTGCTATCGTCTATATCCTCATCTTCTGGGAATTCTTCATAAAAATCATCATATTCCTCATCTAAAACAGCTCTATTTTCTTTAGGTTTGCACTCTTCACAGTAAATTATTTCAAACTCTTTATATTCATCCTTTAACAAAAATTCATCAACCTCATCAAAATTCATAAGATGAATATACTCTAAAACATTATTCAATTCAAAATTATCTTTTTTATCCATAAGCACATCACACAAATCAGAATGAATCTCTATTGTTTTCTCTTTTTCATTTATTATTAATTCATACGCCATTTATATCCTTTTTATATTTATTGAAAAAATTTTTTCATAATCTCTTTTAATGTCAAAATTTAAATTGCTAAAATGAAAACTCCTCCAGTTTAAATTAACTCCCCTTGGAACCAGATAATCACCCCTGTGTCCGTCAATTTCAGTAACTTCTATAACACTGCCCCTTTTAACTTTTAAGATTTCTCTGTTTTTAACTTCTATTTTTCTACCGTTTATATCCAAAACCAGCCTTGGTTTTTTTAAAATCAAATATTTATTGATATTTTCCGCAATATCATCAAAATTTTTAATTTCTATTTTGTAAAGTTCAAAAAATCCCTTTAACATCGCAAAATGAGTATAAATTTTATCCTCTAAACTTTCTAACTGCTTGCTTGCTTCTATACAATAAGCTTCAATACCGTTTTTCAAACACCATCCTGTAAGCGCTTTTTTTTGCTCTTGATGATAAAATCCACTAAAAGTTTTTGTATTAATTATACTTATTTTATTTTTAACAATTTTATTAGCCTCATCCATTACAAATCTAGCATTTTTATAAAGCTTAAAATTTTTATACACAATCTCATCAATTACGATGCTCTGTCCCCATGCTCTTTTATTTTTATTTGCAAATCCGTATCCGTCATGCATAGAGATAACAACATCAGGTTTATATGAAAGAATAATATTTTTTAAAGCTTCAACATAATAATAATCAGGGTCCTGTTTTGAAATATTTTCAAATTTCCTGTTCATATCGCCGTTATAACCTCTGACATTTGCCAAAATAGAAGTAAAATTAGTTCTTGGAATAATTAAAAGCTCACCTTTTGTTATTTCACTATCTATTAACAAATCACTTGCCTTATAAGCTCCTATTTCATTTCCGTGAATTCCTCCAATTAATAAAACTCTTCCTCCTTTTTGTTTTCCTTTTATATGATAATAGTTAAGCTTTTTAGGCGGAAGTTTTATAAAAAGCTTTGAATCAGACTTTGCAAAGGCAGTTGTTGAAAACAGCACTAAAGATGAGAACTTAATAAAATCCCTTCTATTCAAGAAAAACCTTTTTTTTGTAATTATATATCAATTTTTAATAAATTTTTCTTATATTTAATATAATCCAAACTTATTTTTGATACACTTGCGCCAAAAAAGGAGAAGTATGAAACAGATGATTTTACAAGAAAAATATCCTGTTTTTGTATTAGATGTTAATAAAGATGAAACACATTATAAAACATCACAGGAGATAATTGAGTTTTTTAAAGAAAAAATCAACTCACATCCTGTATGTACTTATATAGGAGAATTTGACCATTATGCACATACAAGTTCTTTAAAAGACGGAGAAATAAATCCAGAAATTAAAGACTGTAAAATTATAATGTTTTGTTTTGGAAATAAACTTCCTAACGGAAAAATTCCAGCTGTAAGACCAAGAAGTATAGGAGTTACAGAATATAATGACAAGTTTGAAATAGCATTTCTTGAAGCACCGGCACTTATAGCAAATGAAGTAATGGAAGGATGGGTAAAAGAGCTAAAAAATAATCTTTAAGCTCTTTTTTTTATTTTTCTTGACAGAAGACAACTAAAAGTTTTATAATAATAAAAACTTTTAAGGAGAGATGATGAAAAAACTATTTTTATTACTTACAGGAGGGCTTTTATTTGCATCTACTAATTTTAATACTGTTTTGCCAAAAGAATTTGGAAAGTGTATAGAACTTAGATATTTTGACGTTCAAAACTCTCCAATCCCATTAAATGATTTCTTTTTAGTGATAAAAAAATACAACTGCGAGAATAAAATCATTTATATAGGAGTAGAAGAGAGAATTCCGGGTATTTTAAAACTTAATGTAAATAAAAATTCAAAAGACTTTTTAATTAAACATTTAAAAATAAAAGGTTTTGATGCTGCAATTTATATCGATAAAAATTTACAAAAAGGAGTAATTGCTATTAAATTAAACAATAAATATGCTCTAAAAATTTTATTTAACGGAACGGATTATAAATCCATTATAGAAATAATCAAAAAACTAAATCTAAAAAAAATCAAAGCGGAGTTATCTTAACTTTGATATCCGCTCCTTTTGCAAAATAAGGAGCCGTGGTTACAACTCCATCAACTCCTGTTTTTGCATAATCTTCAATATTTTGTATGTTAATACCTCCTGCACTTAAAACCTTTATATTGTTTTCATGAGCCATTTCTACAATCAAAGCGGTAGTTTCTACGCTAACTTTATCTAATTGAATTACGTCAACTCTTATTTCCACTAGTTTTTTAGCCATAGCAAAATCTTTACATTCAACTACCCATTTTTTTTCTACCGCTTTATGTTTAAGTTTAGGAAATTCTTTAAAAAATTTATCCCATCCTCCATAAAGATTAATATAATTATCGAATACAAGTATAGTCTCTGTAGTTGTAACTCTATGAGGAAATCCTCCTCCGTCCATTACCGCTTTTATAGCTATTTTTTTGGTATACGGAATTATTTTACGGGTAGTCAATATTTCTATGTAAGGATTATATTTTTTAGCTTTTTCTTTCATTTGATTAGTATAACTTGCTACACTCATGGCATATTCATAAATATTTTGTGCCACTTTCCATAAAATCAGGACATTTTCTCCCTCCGCTTCGAATATTTTATGCCCGCTGTCTATTTTTTTTCCGTCTTTTTCTTTAAATATTACTCTCAAATTTAATCTCTCAGCCAGTTTTTCAACAAATTCATTACAACTTACTACACTTTCTTTTCGAGATATAAATTCTATTTTTCCAGGAGTTTTGATATCAAGAAGTTCTTGGGTTAAATCAAACAGAGGCATATCTTCTGTTATTAAATTATCAATATCTTCCTGAGTAAAGTACATTTTATCCCTTTTTAAAGGGAATTTTAACACAATATTTAAAAACTTAGGGAAATAATTTTAGTAAGAGATGGTTTTAGAAAAATAAAAAAACAAGGAGATTACCCTTGTCTTTCTTTAATAATCTGTTCTGCAATGTTTGAAGGAACTTCTTCATAATGGTCAAATACCATTGAGTATGTTCCCCTACCCTGAGTCATACTTCTAAGGTCAGTTGAATATCCAAACATCTCTGCAAGAGGTACGAATGCCGTAATTTTTTTAACTCCGTGAGAATCTTCCATAGAGTTTACTTGTCCTCTTCTTCTGTTGATATCACCAATAACGTCCCCCATATACTCTTCAGGAACTTCAATTTCAACTTTCATAATAGGTTCAAGAATTACTGGATTTGCTTTTTTCATACCTTCTTTAAATGCCATAGAACCAGCTAGTTTAAATGCCATTTCGCTTGAGTCAACTTCATGGTAGCTTCCATCAAAAAGCTCTACTTTAAAATCAACTACCGGGAATCCTGCAAGTACTCCAGCCTGTGCTGCTTCTTGAATCCCTTTATCAACTGCCGGGATGTATTCTCTTGGAATTACTCCACCTTTAATTAAATCAACAAACTCATAACCTTTTCCAGGCTCTTGTGGAATAAGTCTTATAAACACATGCCCGTACTGACCTCTACCACCTGATTGTTTTGCGTATTTATATTCTTGTTCAACTTGATTTTTGAATGTTTCTCTATATGCAACTTGAGGCTTACCTGTATTACATTCAACTTTAAATTCTCTTTTAAGTCTGTCTACAAGAATTTCAAGGTGCAGCTCACCCATACCAGAAATAATAGTTTGTCCAGTTTCTTCATCAGTTGTCACTCTAAAGCTTGGGTCTTCTTCTGCAAGTTTTTGAAGAGCAAGTGCCATTTTTTCTTGGTCTGCTTTTGTTTTAGGCTCAACAGCAACACTAATAACTGGCTCTGGGAATTCCATTCTCTCAAGGATAATTGGTCTGCTTTCATCACATAAAGTATCACCTGTTAGAGTATGTTTAAGACCAACGATTGCTCCAATCTCACCACTGTAAAATTCTGGAACTTCTTCTCTTTTGTTTGCGTGCATTCTAAGAAGTCTACCAACTCTCTCTTTTTTGTTTTTAGTTGAGTTAAGTACGTAACTTCCCGCTTTAATAATTCCTGAATAGAATCTTGTAAATGTAAGTTTTCCTACAAACGGGTCAGTCATAATCTTAAACGCAAGTCCTGAAAATGGTTGGTCATCACCCGGATTTACACTGATTTCTTCTCCAGTTTTTGGATCAATTCCCTTAATCCAAGTAACTTCTGTTGGAGCTGGTAAATAATCAATTACCGCATCAAGTAATGGTTGAACACCTTTGTTTTTAAACGCAGTACCACATAACATTGGAACGATTTCAAGATTAATTGTGGCTGTTTTAATAGCTCTTTTTAGTTCTTCTTCAGTTAATTCTTCACCGGCAAAATATTTTTCCATTAATTCTTCATCAGTTTCCACTACCGCTTCAATCATTTTTTCTCTATATTCTTCTGCTTTTTCTTGAAGTTCAGCCGGAATTTCTTCAACTCTGTATTTACTTCCAAGAGCAGCTTCATCATCCCATACAAGAGCTTTCATTTTAACTAAATCAACAACACCTTTAAAATTATCTTCTGCCCCGATTGGAATTTGAATAGGAACTGGATTAGCTTTTAGTCTTTCTCTGATTTGCTTTTCAACGTTATAAAAATCTGCACCGATTCTGTCCATTTTATTAACAAATGCAATTCTTGGCACGTGATATTTATTTGCTTGTCTCCAAACAGTCTCTGATTGAGGTTGAACACCACCAACTGCACAGAATACCGCAATAGCACCGTCAAGTACCCTCATACTTCTTTCAACTTCAATTGTAAAGTCAACGTGTCCCGGGGTATCGATAATATTAATTTGATGGTCTTTCCAAAAACACGTAGTAGCAGCTGAAGTAATTGTAATACCTCTTTCTTTTTCTTGTTCCATCCAGTCCATAGTAGCTGCACCTTCGTGCACCTCACCGATTTTATGACTTACACCTGTATAATAAAGAATTCTCTCAGTTGTAGTAGTTTTACCTGCGTCAATATGCGCAGCAATACCGATATTTCTAACCTTTTCAATAGGCGTTTTTCTTGGCATTATATTCTCCTTGTGTAATTTTGTAGTAGATTATGAAGAAAAAAGAAAAGGAAAGACATTATCTTTTCACTTTTCATTCTTAAAATTTTACCATCTATAGTGAGCAAACGCTTTGTTAGCTTCTGCCATTCTATGAGTATCTTCTCTTTTCTTAAATGCTGCTCCTCTTTCATTTGCAGCATCCCAAAGCTCATTTGCAAGTCTTTCTACCATTGTTCTTTCATTTCTGTTTCTTGCAGCATCAACAATCCATCTAATTGCTAGAGTTTGTTGTCTTTCTGGTCTAACTTCCATCGGTACTTGATAAGTTGCACCACCAACTCTACGGCTTCTCACTTCAAGTAAAGGTTTTACATTTTCAATAGCTTTAAAGAAAATATCAATACCTTTAGTACCTTCTTCTTTTTCATTAAGTCTTTCAATTGCACCATATACAATTTTTTCAGCTAATGTTTTTTTACCATCCCACATAACTTTATTAATAAACTTAGTTACAACTTCGCTGTTATATACCGGATCTGGCATTACCGGTCTTTTTGGGGCTCTTCTTCTTCTCATAAATATCTCCTTCTCTTCAGTTTTTTAGTCGTCATCCAACGACCCTTACTCTACCTTTTGGCAGCGAGGAGCAAATAATAATGGTTAAACGAAATATCTTCGCTTTTTATCCAATTAATACCGCTCCTACTATAACCAAAAACCAACTATTGCGTTTTGAGCTTCTTTAACCTATTTTAAAGTAAATTATTTTTTACCGGCTTCAGATTTTTTAGTTCCGTATTTACTTCTAGAGTGAACTCTTCCTTTAACACCGGCAGTATCTAAAGCACCTCTTACGATGTGATATTTAACCCCTGGTAAGTCTTTTACCCTACCACCTCTTACTAACACAATACTGTGCTCTTGTAAGTTGTGACCTTCACCTGGAATGTAACTAATTACTTCATATCCAGAAGTTAATCTAACTTTTGCAACTTTTCTTAAAGCTGAGTTAGGTTTTTTAGGAGTAGTTGTATATACTCTTGTACAAACCCCTCTTCTTTGAGGACAGCTTACAAGTGCAGGTGATTTTGATTTTTTAATTACTTTTTTTCTACCTCTTCTTACTAATTGGTTTATAGTAGGCATTCGCTTCCTTTTCGTGAAATTTTAATTTGAATAGTTTTTAGTGCGGAATTATATCAAGATTTATAAAGATTTACAAATAAATATTTCCTTATAAAAAGGAAAGAGGATTATTCATCCTCTCCGTGTTCAAGTTTTAAGTCTCTATCTTTGTGATAGAACATACCTGTACCTACAGGCACAACCCTACCAAGTACGATGTTTTCTTTGAAGTCTTCAAGGTAATCGAATTTTCCTTGAATACTAGCTTCTGTAAGCACTCTTGTTGTTTCTTGGAATGAAGCCGCACTAATGAAACTGTCACTTTGAATTGCCGCTCTTGTGATACCAACAAGTACTGGCTCTGCAATCGCAGGCTCTCCTCCAAATTTTTTTATTCTTTCATTCTCTTCGTTAAACATTTTTCTACTTACTAAATCACCTTCAATAAACTTAGTATCTCCGCTATCTACAATTCTAACCTGTCTTAACATTTGATTTACGATAAGTTCGATATGTTTATCATTAATATTAACCCCTTGAAGACGATATACTTTTTGAACTTCTGCAACAATATATTGTTGAAGTGCTTTTTCTCCAAGGATATTTAAAATATCATAACTTGAAATTTGACCGTCAGTCAGTCTCTCACCTGCATGAACAAAATCACCTTCATGAACTAAAATTTGTCTATCAGCCGGCACTAAATATTCTTTAACGGCACTTTCGCCCTCAACAACAATTCTTTGTTTTCCTCTAATTGATTTTCCAAATTTTACAATTCCGTCAATTTCGCTGATAATTGCAGGTGATTTTGGACGTCTTGCCTCAAACAGTTCATTAACTCTTGGAAGACCTCCGGTAATATCGGTTGATTTTGCAACAGCTTTTGGTGTTTTAGCTAAAATGTCCCCTTGTTTAACTTCTCTTCCTTCTTGAACGTGAATAACTGTTTTTGGTTCAAGCACATATTCATAAACCTTATCTTTACTTGCAAGCAGAATTCTTGGATGATATCCTTTTGGCAGATACTCTTTTACAATAATTCTTGATTCACCTGTTAATTCATCAATTTGAGTTGTTACTGTAAATCCGTCAATTACATCTTCAAATCTAACAATTCCGTCAGCCTCAGCTAAAATTGGATTAGCAAAAGGATCCCATTCTGCAATCACTTTTTGCTCTTCTTTAATAGGCTCAGCTATAAGCTCACCCGCTTTTACAGGTGCATTATCATCTTTTAAAATTCTGCTTCCTCTTACAATATAGTATCTATCAGCTTCTCTTTCATGCTCATCAACTATTACAGCAAAAAGACCCTTAAATTCATTCTCCATACCTATTTCAGTTCCGGCTTTAAGATTATATACCCTCTCAAGATGATCACCTATAAGTTTGTAGTATTTTACAATACCGCTTGCTTTACTTTCAACTTTTTGAGGAACAGGCTCATTATCATCAACTTTAAGCTCAGCTCCGTATGGAATACGTTGTGGAATATACCAAGCTTCTTTTATAACTTCAACTATTGCGTCGTCTTTTTTAACAGGTGCGTCTTTATAAGGAATATAGAGTTTTCCTTCTGTTTTACCTGCAATTCCTGCAAGTTCGGTTCCTTTTACAATATCATTTTTTCTTAAAGAGTATCTTTTAATTGTTCCGTCATCACAATGAACCTCTACAACTACCTCTTCATGTTGTGTTTCAATTTTTACAATACCATCACAAGGTGCTTTTAGTTTTGGCTCAACCAATAAAACAGCCGCATTACGTCTGTTTGCAACAATTTTTTTACCGTCTCTGTTGTAAGTTTCAATGTTATAGTATCTGATATAACCGTATTTACTTGCAACAATTTGTCTCTCTTCTTGAGTAGAACCCGCAATACCACCTGTATGGAATGTTCTAAGTGTTAGCTGAGTACCAGGCTCACCAATTGATTGAGCTGCAATAATACCTACAGCTTCACCTACTTTTACAAGACGTCTCTCAGCAAGGTTCATTCCGTAACATTTAGCACAGATACCTTTTGGAGCTTTACAAGTTAAAGCACTTCTGATTTTTACAGATTTAACTCCGCGTCTTACGATATCTTTTGCCTCTTCCTCTGTAATAAGTGTTCCTTCTGTATAAAGAACCTCATTTGTAATAGGGTCATATACGTCATCAGCAAGCACTCTTCCGTAAATTCTCTCTTCAAGAGATTCTACTAATGTTGAACCGTCAGTAATGTCAGTTACCTCAACGCCTTCGTGAGTTCCACAGTCTTCCATAATAACTCTAAAGTTTTGAGAAACATCAACAAGTTTTCTTGTCAAATATCCTGCACTTGCTGTTTTTAGTGCAGTATCCGCAAGACCTTTTCTTGCACCGTGAGTTGAAATGAAAAACTCAAGTACGTTTAGACCCTCTTTAAAGTTTGAAATAATAGGAGTTTCAATAATTTCTCCGTTTGGTTTTGACATAAGACCCCTCATACCTGCAAGCTGTTTAATCTGAGACGCACTACCCCTAGCCCCTGAGTCAGCCATCATATGAATTGAGTTAAATCCGTCTTTGTCTTTTTTCATAATTTCAAGAAGTTTTTCTTTAATATCATTATCCACTTTTGTCCAGATATCGATAATTTTATTGTATCTTTCTTGGTCAGTTAAAAGACCTTTTCTATACTGTTCTTGAACTTCTTTTACTTTTTTAAGAGCTTCGGCAATAATTTTTGGTTTATCTTCCGGGACAATAATATCAGCCATAGAAATAGATACCCCAACTTTTGCAGCATATCTGAAACCAAGCTCTTTTAATTTATCCAAAAATTCAGCTGTAACTTTAAGTCCGCCTACTTTATAAACATAATCAACAAGTGCGGCTATATCTTTCTTCTTCATAATTTTGTTATACATTTCAACCGGCACAAAATCAGGGGTAATTGAGTGTAAAATCATTCTACCAGGAGTAGTTTCTACTACTTCACCTTTTACTTTTACCTTAATTTTTGCGTGTAAATCAACTGCTCCCTCATCAAAAGCAATTAACACCTCCTCTGGATTTGCAAACAGTTTATGTTCCCCTTTTACTCCGTCTTTTACAAGTGAAATATAATAAACTCCAAGTACCATATCTTGAGACGGAACGGCAATAGCTTTACCTGAAGCCGGTAATAGAATATTCATAGAACTAAGCATTAAAATCTTAGCCTCAGCTATTGCTTCTTGGCTTAAAGGAACATGCACTGCCATTTGGTCACCGTCAAAGTCTGCGTTAAACGCCGCACACACAAGCGGATGCAGTTGAATTGCATTTCCGTCAATCAATACCGGGTGAAATGCCTGAATTGATAATTTATGCAAAGTTGGCGCCCTGTTAAGTAGCACTGGATACTGATCAACTACTTCTTGCAGACATTCCCAAACTTCAGGTGTTTTTTCTTCAATATGTCTTTTTGCCTGTTTAATTGTAGTTGCATACCCTTTTTCTTGAAGTTTTCCAATTAAATGCGGTTTGAATAGCTCAAGTGCCATTTTTTTTGGAAGACCGCACTGGTCCATTCTCAAATTTGGTCCAACAACAATAACACTTCTTCCTGAATAATCAACCCTTTTACCAAGAAGGTTTTGTCTAAAGCGCCCTGTTTTTCCTTTAATAATGTCACTTAGTGATTTAAGTGGTCTTTTGTTTGCACCTTTTATTGTGTTACCACGTCTTCCATTGTCAAAAAGAGCATCAACAGCTTCTTGAAGCATTCTTTTTTCATTTCTGATAATAATTTCAGGTGCGTCAAGCTCAATTAGTCTTTTAAGTCTTTGATTTCTATGAATTACTCTTCTATAAAGGTCATTAACATCAGCTACCGCAAATTTTCCACCGTCAAGCGCTACAAGTGGTCTTAAATCAGGAGGCAACACAGGAATTACATTCATAATCATCCACTCAGGTCTGTTGTCAGAATTTAAGAAACCTTCAACAATTTTAAGTTTTTTTACAATGTCTTTTTTTCTGGCTTCAGATTTTGTATTTTTAAGCTCTTCTTTCAGTGAATAATACATTTCAGGTAAATCAAGCTCTTCTAGCATTTTTCTGATAATTTCAGCTCCCATTTCAGCATGAAAACCACTATCACCATAAAGCTCTACAAGTTTTCTATACTCTTCTTCTACTAATACATCACCTTTTTTTACAGGAGCATCACCCGGTTCATATACTACATATGCTTCATAATATAAAACTCTCTCAAGGTCTTTCATTTTAATATCAAGAAGAGTACCAATTCTACTTGGAAGATTACTTACATACCAAATATGCGCTACAGGTGTAACAAGTTCGATATGACCGAATCTTTCACGTCTTACTTTAGAAGTGGTAACTTTTACACCACATTTTTCACACACAATTCCTTTGTAGCGCATTTTTTTGTACTTTCCACAAAGACACTCATAATCATTAATAGGACCGAAAATTTTTGCGCAAAAAAGCCCGTCTCTTTCAGGCTTTAATGTGCGGTAGTTAATAGTCTCAGGTTTTTTAACTTCACCATGAGACCAAGAAAGTATCTCTTCTGGGCTGGCAATTTTTACCTGAACGGCATCAATGTCATTTGGTCTTGTTTCCTCATCCCAGTCAAGTTTAATATATTTAAATTTCTTCATTGTCCTCTTCCTTTTTATAAAACTCTAAATCAAGTCCAAGTGCTCTAAGCTCTTTAGATAAAACAAAGAATGTTTCAGATAAACCTTCAATAGGAACATTTTCACCTCTTGTTAGAGCTCTGTATGCTTTATTTCTACCTTCAACATCGTCAGATTTAGTAGTTAACATTTCTTTAAGATTGTATGCCGCACCATATGCTTCCAGTGCCCAAACTTCCATTTCCCCAAATCTTTGACCACCAAATAGAGCCTTACCACCGACAGGCTGTTGAGTAATTAAGCTGTATGGTCCTATGCTTCTTGCGTGAACTTTATCATCAACCAAGTGATGCAATTTCATCATATACATATAACCAACATTTACCCTCTCTTTAATAGGCTCACCCGTTCTTCCGTCATACAGTTGAGTTTTTCCATCCTCTGCAATTCCAGCCATTTCAAACAGTTTTTTAAACTCTTCTTCAGTTACCCCTTCAAACACAGGAGTTGCAAATTTAACACCCTTAGCCCAATCCTGAGCATATTTTAAAAGTTCTTCATTAGTTAGACTATCTAGAAATCTTTCAAAATGTTCTCCAAAATGGGCAACTCTTACAATTTCTTTCATTTTTTCACGAAGTTTATTTACATAATCTTCCTGTTTTTCTTTTAAGATTTTTTCAAGCTGTTCTCCAAGTTTTTTACCTACAAGTCCTAAATGAACTTCAAGAATTTGCCCGATATTCATCCTTGATGGAACCCCAAGAGGATTTAAAACAATATCAACAGTTCTTCCATCTTCCATATAAGGCATATCGGCTTCAGGAACTATAATACTTACAATACCTTTGTTACCGTGACGTCCTGCCATTTTATCACCAACTTTTATTTTTCTTTTGTTAGCAATATATACTTTTACCATTTTAGCAACACCATTTGGCAGGATATCGTCTCTTTCAAGAACTTCTAATTTCTCATCTCTTTCGCGCCTTATATTTTCTTTTTCAGCCTGATATTTAGTTTTGATATTTTCAAACTCTTTTTTAGTTTCACTATCATAATATTCAACAAGACTTAAAAGTAAAAATTTATTAATACTCTCAAGTTCTTCTTTTGGAACTTTATCTCCTGCTTTATAATGTTTTCCATTAAGCTCAAGGTCTTTTTCAAGAGGTTTGCTTGCAAGAAGAGATGCAAGAGCTACTACTTCCTCTTTATCGATAATTGAAAGTTTATTATTATAAACATCTTCTATTTTCTGTTTTTCTTCTTCATAAGCGCGTCTTGCCCTCTCATCAAGCTCATACCCTTTTTTAGTATAAACTTTTACATCAATTACAACACCTTCCATACTTGCAGGCGCATAAAGTGAACTGTTTACAACATGTCCTGATTTATCACCGAAAATTGATTTAAGTAGTCTCTCTTCAGGTGTTGGTTTTACATCGCCTTTTGGTGAAATTTTACCAACTAAAATCATTCCAGGTTTTACATATGTTCCTACTTTAATAATTCCGCTCTCATCAAGATGTTGAAGATGTTCTGGTTTTACTCCAGGAATATCTGCTGTTAGCTCTTCAAGTCCGTGTTTAAGTTCTCTAACCTCACATACTTCTTCATAAATATGAACAGATGTATATACGTCATCTTTAATAATTCTTTCACTAAGTACTATAGCATCCTCAAAGTTATATCCGTTCCAAGGCATAAATGCAACAAGTACGTTTTTTCCAAGAGCAATTTCACCGTTATCCATATTAGGACCATCAGCAATTACATCTCCGGCTTTTACAATATCACCCTCTTTCACAATCGGTCTTTGGTCAAAGCAAGTGTTTTGGTTTGTTCTTAGATATTTTTCAAGCCCGTAATGGTCGATATAAGCACCATTTTCATCTTCACCTAAGATATAGATATTTTTAGCATCAACTTTAATAACTTTACCGCTTCTTTTAGCTTTTACAATCTGCCAAGCATCACGCGCTACGTATTTTTCCATCCCCGTACCGACAAGCGGAGCTTCACTTCTAAGTAGAGGTACCCCTTGACGTTGCATATTAGACCCCATTAAAGCCCTGTTTGCGTCGTCATGCTCTAAGAATGGAATTAAACTCGCACCTACCCCTACAATCATTTTAGGGTTAAGGTCGTAAAGGTCTACCTCTTTTTTATCTACTAAGATAATTTCACCGTCTTTTCTTGCTTCAATTAAATCATCTAAAATTTCACCTGTTTCTTCATCAATTTTAACACTTGCAGGAGCTATTACTTTTTCTTCTTCCTGAGTTGCAGTTAAATAAACAATTTCATCAGTTACACGTCCATCTTTAACAACTCTGTAAGGTGCTTCAATAAATCCGAATTCATTTACTTTTGCATAAGTAGAAAGTGTATTAACAAGACCGATATTTTGACCTTCAGGAGTTTCAATAGGACAAATTCTTCCGTAATGGCTTGGATGAACGTCACGAATTTCAAAGCCTGCTCTTTCTCTTACAACTCCTCCCTCACCGAGCGCACTAAGTCTTCTTTTATGTGCAACTTCACTTAATGGGTTAGTTTGATCCATAAATTGTGAAAGCTGACCGGTTGCGAAAAAGTCAAGTATAGTCGTTGTCACAAGTTTAGTATTTACTAAATCCATTGGAAGCAGGTCATTTATATTTGTAACAGTTGTCATTTTGTCTTTGATGGTTTTTTGCATTTTAGCAAGACCATCTTGAAGTTTATTTGCTAATAATTCTCCAATACTTCTAATTCTTCTGTTTCCTAAATGGTCTCTATCATCAATTTGACCAACACCGTTTTTAACACCAATTAAATACTGAATAGTTTTAATAATATCTTGGTAAGTTAAAACAGTTACTTCATCTGGAACATTAAGGCCTAATTTATGATTCATTTTCATACGACCAACTTTTGTTAGGTCATATCTTTCAGGGTCAAAAAACAGTTTTTCAAAAAGCTCTCTTGCAGTTTGAGGGTTAGCAGGCTCACCAGGTCTCA